>JAAUYG010072086.1_pt1 | contig 10887 bp, 5 predicted proteins | sample 7278091 | NCBI WGS metagenome assembly JAAUYG01 (sample SAMN14350201, study PRJNA611818) | marine sediment metagenome | isolation source: surface marine sediment (0.6m) | place: French Polynesia: Moorea | collected 2018-08
ACCCCCCCCCCCCCCCCCCCCCGACATATTCAAAAGTACCAAGGGCACCGTATGCTATGGCATTGCCATGAAGGACTTCTCCACGGAACTGTTCCATGAAGGACTTCTCCACGGAACTGTTCCCTGGAGGAAGTCCTTCATGGAAATGCCATTGCATATGGTGTTCAACAGCTCTGCTCGCTTTCCGCCCGGCACCCGAGCATGAAGAGCTGCTCACCGGGGGCTATAACAGCATTATAGCCCTAGACAGGTGGGGGTGTAGGTCAATCAAAGGTTATCTCCGGAGCCCACCTTAACCAAGCCACAGCCTGGGGTTAGTTGAGGAGTTACGAATGACTTGTTCTCGCATACCATGTAAACATTCATCAAGTGATTCATCACATACCCATCCAAGCCAATGGTATCACAGGCTAATCCAGACACACCATATGCTGAACAGTTTTTGCTGAACTATATTGCCGTTGCCTAACTACAACATTTGCGTTTAACACAATAATTCGTGTCGGAGTCTTTTGCATGGGAAATACCCTGATGTTTTTTTTTTTCCACTTTTGCAGGGTACATACATGAGTATTACAAGTAATATTCTTGGTAGCGTACTAGTACCAACTCCAAGCCTCCATTGTCCAATGATGGCAAACATAAAGTCAACGCCAGGGTATACCCAGCTCGGAAGATAAACATGATAAAAGCAGCAAAGTCGAACATAAATGCTAGTAGTCTGTTTCATTCAGAAGCCAAACTACTAGTACCAGTGGTCACAGTGGTCCCTTGGGGTACAACCACATTGTTCCGTGTGAAAGCTTGAACCAATTGCTACTTCTTCTGGGTATCAGCATGATCAGCGGAAAATTATCTGCCACTGGTGTCTGGTACCCTTGATTACCAGCCTACCCACAATCCCTGGCCTAGGCTTGTGTCATGAGTAGGTCCGTAGGAAGATTCAATGAATACAGGATGTACAGTACCGTGTGACCTCACCCAAATTTAACTTCCGTCTCCATTTATCCACTGATTACCCCCATCACCTGTGTCAAACTGGAATTACTATTTGCGTTGATGATGACAATTTACTGGTGACCAGCTGCTGAACGTCGCACCCTGTTTCCAGAGCATACAGGCGATGCCGAATGAAAATCAGCTGGAGACTGAGGATGGATTTAATGGGAATGACCGATTTTTAGCCTATACGACCAAAAGCTCTAGTTACCATGGTTAGAGCGATGCAGATTTGTCGCTTGAGACCATGAATTGACTAGCATGTGTAGGGCATTGTCCATGTTGTCAGGGTGCCACCAAAAAGATGACACCTTGATCACATTGATTACTACATTAAGAATGTAATTTAGTCTACATTTTCTTTTGAAAATTTTTAGACTCTGGTTATTTAATACTCGCAAAACTCATGATACTGTCATCGATGAATTAGTACCACACTCATATTGTGATGTATGTTGCATGTGTTGGCTCAACTACATTTTGTCACAACATGTACAATAACTACTAGTATGTGATTTCCTTTTCTCATGTTTGTCCCAACAGGGAATTCAGCCTAAGCTAATTTTGTATCTCAGGCATATATCAGCCAAACTAGCATAGAGTTGAAAGATTTTAGCGTGGTCTCAGTACAAAACTGCAAATATACATCATACAGTGTACAACAATTGTTGACAACAATTTGTTGTCGATGTATTGTTGCCATCATGATGTCGGAGTTTTAGCACATTATACACAGAATTTATTATTTTCTTTTTCAGAAAAAAAAAATCAAGCTGCTTACTGGTATATGAGCTAATTTCTCCTGTGCGGAGAGCGATGGGGTTATGACCCAGTAGATATGCCCTATCAAGATCGCAGCAACAACACCTGTGGTTTTCTAGACATTGAAGAAAAGGAATGCAGTGGACATTTTGTCCGACGCTTCTTTCGACTTGACTACCACCAAAATGTGTTGGAATACTTTATGGACAATCCACAGGTGAACGAGTGACAAATCTGTATTAAATTATCCATACATGTATATGTTTACATAAATAAAAATAATTTTCAGGTTATTATAGCAATGTACATGACATGTATACCTACTGCTAGATGATAATGCTGGATTCTCTAGGCACCCATTGGTATTGATCGGGTGATTTTCTGCATTCTTTCTTAACCATTTGTTAACACATGTAACATGATTAATGATAAGGACCTGCCGGAAAATAAGTTTTTTCACCACTTGTTAAATGTGTAACATGGTTAAGGCTGCATTAAAAACATTTTAAATGCCTTCCTTGGCCAGGGCAGATTTCTTATCAAAAATTTTTGATTCAAGTCTACAAGTGGATTTGATTAAGACAAGTAATCACATTGGCAACCATTCCTGCATGCTTATACATGTAGATTTGAAGTGATAAGATCAGGTTTGTGCTTGAGGTTTTTTCTCAACACTAGCCCGTGGTAGTGGTAAAGGTCAGTTCCTGCCATGATATACAAGCACTAATATCATGGCCAGCCAAAATGGCATTACATGCGGTAACTCAGTAGCAGAAAGTCAAGTTGGTAATTTTTGGTTACATTAGGATATTGGTGAAGGTGGCTTTAGTTTGAAGTTCCGGTAACCACTAAGATAAGGAGCACTTTATACATGCTATACACGATACCTGTAGGCTGTACCTGTTCTATATTTAAACCATAGTAAAGAGTAAAGTGGAACTTTAGAATTAAGAACACCCACTGTATTGTTATAAACTTAGTCTTAATTGTAAAGTGATCTTAGTATTGAGACTACTAAAAATATATCATGTACATGGGAAGTGATCTTTATTCCGAGGTGGTCTAAATCTGAAGTTCTCACAAAGTAAGATGGCACATCTCATGCTACTTGGTCTTGGATGCAGAACTTATTAATTATACGTGGGCATTTGTGATATATAACAATACATGCAATACCTACCATGACACACATTATGTACAATGTTACAATAATATTTATCATTGTTTATAGAGTCATTTCGCTTTTCCCTTATTTCAGAATCTGCCTGTGGGGACACTGCCCGCTGGAACATTTAACATAAGCTATCTGTCGATGGTACGTTTACTGTTGGCGGGTGGGTCAATGGGGAAGGGAGTAACATTTTGTGATATATTTTGCTGTGTTGCAGTAACTTGTGCATTTTTGAGTGAGCCTACCGTATGTACAGTACTGGCCTCTGCTCATAGGTCATTTTGTATTGCAGAGTACTGTGACCTATACACCATGTACACATGGTTCAATTTTATAGTGTTGCAGTTTTGTAGTGAAACCTTTAAAGGAGCATGACCAATTTGGTAGTATTACTACTAATATGAGCAATTGTTGCTATGCAGACATGAATGGCTGCAGTGGATAAATGGAGAGCTGGAGAGTACACTTTCCATTTTCAAGGCTAGAATTAATGGTAGTATTACTCATCTTACTCATGATACATGTACTAGTCAGTGCTATTGAGGTTGGCCAATTTGCTAGTGGTAAACAGCAAACATTTGCTACCATGAAAATAGACCAAGAAACATGAGAAAGGCTCAGATGGTTCTCCTCGTGCACCTCCCAGCAAGAGTACCATGAGTACCAAGTATAAATTTCATGTAGTCAACATCCTTTAAACACTGTAGCTTACTAGTAATGTTACACATGTTACAGGTATTTCATTCTATTTGAGTCACAGGTGTTCAGATTCTGAGTCAATCTGCTAGTGAATTGTTTTCATCATAGTCAACATTTTATACTTGTCCAAAAGTTATCTTCATGCCTTGCAGTTTTTGTTTGCGGTAATATGTATATAATGTGCATGAAATAATCTGTTTGTTCTTGTATGTCCATGAAAAATCCATGGTTTAAAGTGGTTTATTCATGTCTTCAGGTACATGATGCAAATAAGTCCAGACCAAAAGTGCAATATTGCTTCAGTAAGTACTGGTCAATCCATGAAATGTGTACTGTATGTCTTATGAAATTTGCACATGTTGCTGCTGCTTGCATGTAGGTATAACTTTATAAAGCTACATGTAATTCAGCTGTTTTCATTGTTTAAAGCTAGCAACAACACAAAGTTATCATGATTATGATGATGTCGGCTCCATAGCTTGTTTGGCTTCTAAAGGAATGTCTGAAAACAAAGCTATTAGACTTGTGTTGTAAGAGGATCTAATCGGAAAATGAAAATAAGTGATTCATAATTCGTTTATAATACTTGAGCTATAGTGGACTTGAAAAGTGATCCAGCCCATGATGGTAAATGATAATGGTAACGAAATTAGGTGTAGTGGTTATAACTAAAGTGTATCAACCTATTGATCTTGTCATCTCGACTTGATAAGGTATTTTTCCATCCTAGTGTGCACCGTACACACATGAACCATACAGAATTGCTGTTTCATTGATGATAAAAAGATGAATTGGCACACAGATAACTTTTGAATCATTATTCATAATTTCTTGAAATAATTTGTGATTCTCAAAGTCTATTGGCCATCTTTATTTTGACATATTCATCTCAACTGTAAGCCACATAATTTTGAAAAATGTACAAATGACATTTGAATCCAGCATTAACGTTAACTACATGTATGTTTTGATAAATATAAGTTTTGTCATATGCTTGAGGCAGGTTGTAAATGATGATGAAAAAAAATTTTCGTGTTTTTGTGGTTTTCTCGGGGATAGGCAGATAATTGTACATTTACAAGCGAATATATCAAAATACAATAGTTTCTTTGGGTCTGCGGCCCTGGAGCTAGTTTGATTTAATTTGTTTGAATGCCAGCGTTTTGACCAGTCCTCTTACATGTTGAAATTGGGTTGAGTTTCAGTTTGTCTAGTTCAACATCTCTTGAACAGTTGAATAATTTGCATGAGAAAAATTATACTCCTATTGAACTCGGATTAAACTGCACAATTAACACACTTCAACTCTAATTCAACTACCCACACACAGTTGAAGCTGAATTGAGCTTCAACTTTCCTGGCATTCAGCTACAGTACTAATCAGCAGTTGAATAGAACCTCGTTTGCATGTGAAAAATTAAAGTGAACTTCAACTGAACTTCAGCTGAAGTTCAACCAACCTATCTATTTTTTTTTTGTTTGGCTGATGTTAAATTTGATTTCCAGGTTTAACGTTCGCTGGCCGCAAGCTATTTTTACGAGCTGACGATGCCAAAGATAAGGAAGACTGGATTCGCCTTCTCAATGATGCGGCTAAGATTACAGTAAGGTTGCCATAGACATCTCTGGAATTGTTGCATCTGTAGCAATTCTCACACCATAAGTGCTTAGAAGCCTTGGCTTGCTTGACTACAGAACTAAAAGTCAAAGGATGAATGAAACATCATTATAATTACTATCCCAATCGGATATTTGTGCCCCACCAGTATCATGAGTATAGCCATTGGTAAACAATGGTACGTTACATAGTCAACTTGATCAGTTGTTGATAAGTCATGATATTTTCGCATACTGGTATACAAGAAAGATACACTGTAAAATTGTATGCCAGCCCAGTACAAAAGCAACAAATTGTAGATATACATGGATTCTCCTCAATTGGAAATTTGTGTTTACTTGGATTAAACCTTTTTAAACCATATTAGTAGGCAATTTAATTAAATTATCTTCCTGGTATAGGATCTTATGGCAAGAAAAGATAAATCCTCCATGCTTTCTCTTTAATGTTAGTTTAATATGCTGCATGTTGTAACAACCATGACAACTCCTTGCTTATTGCAAGCATGTGTTATACATGTACATGATATACATGTTACAGCAATTTGGTGGTACAATGCAATAATGTTATGGAAATCCATCATCAGATCACCATGTATTTGAAAATTATACTCTGACATCTCATTGGGGATTCTTGAACATATTTTCTTTGTCCAATCAGGTGGTGGAGCGGCGTCCAATGACGTACAGCGAGGATTCCATGCCAGATGATATCTGTGATAGCGGCTGCAGTTATACGGCAGAAATCGTGGGAGGCGTCTTAGTCAAGACACCACAAGAGGTTTGCATTGGATTTGTGATGTGAATAGCATAATTATGTAATTTCAATGCAGTTTGCTGTGTGTGCAGACGTTGCAGTAACCATGGTGATGTTTCTGCATACTTTGAGAGTACTATTCAATTTAAGGTCACCTGTACCTGAATGTTACACTGCCATTTGTCGGATTTTGTGTTATCGGTATTAGATGATCAGTTTTGTATTCTAATTTCATTTTGGAAGCACCTATTAAGCGAGATCTCCTGTTTAACATTGAGACTAAATTTCTGCCCATGAAGATTTAAAAATTGCAACATGTGGCTGTAGTAGTATTTTGGTGAAAAACAGAATTACACAAGTCCTAAAATTATTGGAATTCCTATTGATTTCTTTCTTTACATTCATACTTCAAACACGGCCTAATTACTGGTAACACATCTTTTTCTTATTTTACCACCCCTATCATAGTCTGTCCACCAGACTCCCTAATATTTGTTATACCAGCCAGCAAGACATAGACTTGAAACCTCTTCTTTTTTTAGTTAACTTTTTTATAGCATTCCCAGTGTTTTATGCTGTGCAATTTACGTTGGGGCGCTGCTTCTGTTTAGATTGAGGACAGCGACTCTGTAGGCAGTATGGATGGCTTGGACCGGGCGCAGCGACATCGCTGCACGGCAGTCTGGGAAGACCCGCCATCACCAGATATCTCTAAACCAATCAAGACTGGCTACTGTGTTAAACAGGGTAACATGGTGAGAAATTCCTGGAAGTAGTATTGATTAATGTGACTACACTGTATATAGAACCTGTCTTTAACAACCAGTCACCTACCCAAGCCATAAAAATATGCTCTAAAAAAAAGGTTGCATTGTATTTCTTGTAACAAGGTCAATTATATTAAAATGTTGTAGTAGGTCCTTCTGCCCAAAATATATCTTCTTTCAAGACAGGATGTCATGGCAGTAGTCTCTCAAAGTAGGTTTCACTGTAGTCACACAGAACTCTGGCACATTACACTCCGACTGTGTCTGTTGTGACAATGTCATTTATGGTTCTGTAAGTGATATATGAGTTCTCAAAAACATTTCTATCTTAAGTGTTGACTTAAGTCAAATTCTTGCTAAGAATTTGACGAGTCAAAACTGAGACTTGAGTATTTTCACAAACTCTAGCCCTGGACTTTCATGTAGGAAGGGGGTTCAGTGTAAAATAAATTGAATAGTGTATATTGGGTTTTGCCAAAATTTAAAGCTACATATGGGCAATCACTACATACAGTGACCACAGAAATAAGGAATTGATGTGTTTTGAGAAAATTACTGTTACGCTGGTCTGACTGTAACTTCAACTATTGGTGTGGGTCACTCAATGGTAGTAAGCCATGTTCCTAGGAATCTTCATAGTATATTGGCATGAATGGGGAGCTATCACTCAGTATTACTGCCTGTTGAATGCTTAGTTCCATTTCCTCTTCTTAATCATGGCTAAAATCTGTTGTTTATTATTATTATTTTTTTTTCAGAGAAAAAGTTGGAAACGCCGTTGGTTTGTGCTCAATTCTAATGGTGTGTCTTACTACAAAACTCCTGAGGTACGTGTCTCTGCACAAGTGTGGGTATGGCCTTACAAAGTATGTTTGCTGTTCCATGCTTCCAAGCACACAACCATGTGATATGTTTTATTCAGTTTGACTGGTGATTACCTGTTTTATACTTGTAGACAGGCAGTGGTAATGCTGGGTTAGCATGCCATTGGGGTTAGATATTGGCCATAGACGAAACCCACCCGCATTGGCTAAAGTACATGGACATGTAAATCTCATATGCTTAGCCAAAACTAATGAAAACCATTCAAACACTATTCAACCCTGTTGGGGGTGGTTGGCCTGGATTAAAAAAGTTATAAACCTGGTACAATGTAGTTTCTCAATAACAGAAAAGTCTAACTACTAATAGACATACTTTTAAATTTTCAATAGCTAATAGTAATAATAAGTAAATGGTTCTCTAAGAAGGTTAGATAAAGTTATGTGCATTTGGCTAAAGCTAAAGCAGCAGCTTTAGCCATTTTGCTGAAAGTATTTTCTTGCGTACTATTAACCCAGTAATGTAAGGCTGACTGGCTGATTCTCAGCATTAATGAGTTTTACAAGTTGGCATCCTGTCTGGGGTACTGTCGGGCTTTATCTAATGGTCCTTTCACTGCTTGATTTAGTTTTACAAAAGTTTACAAAGTGTTACAACTGTAAACATGGCTGGCTTAGAGGGCTCAAAATTATGTATGTATTGATGTATTTTTATTCAGATCAACACAAAGGTAATATACAGTGAACTTTCAAATTCTGAAACGATGACAGCATAATATTAATGCGAAGTGTTAGATCCAGGTCTACCCCCGTGAATCCATTAAGATTGTAACTGGAAATTTAGAAATATATAAATCTGGTACTAACAAATTTAGCAGTCATTATATCCAGCCAAAGGAGACCTTAAATTAACACCCTCCCACCGTCCGGGTGACTGTAGAAAGTTACCTCAGGACAATGGAAATCAATTGTTGGAACATAATCGGGACGGCTGAAGGCCATCATGTAGAAATTTACATCGGGACGATGGAAATCCATTGTCGTAACGTAATTGGGACGGGCTGAAGGCCAACATGAAACAACACTTCATGTACAATATTACCATTTTGGGACATAACTTTTGACATTCAGGACCGTATAATATATTATAATCTGGGATGGTTTTGGGACGGTCTGCTGTTCAAGTTAATTTTGAGCCCTGGGCCTAAATCAAAATAACCCCCTGATTCTTTGACACTTCATTCAAAACATGGAATCAGATTCAATCATTGGAATTAAGTTGATGTTGCAAATGAACAACAGGCTGTCCCTGATGCACAGTAAAAGGCATTTACCTGTTTACAACATTGTACAAAATTTTTTTCACCGGTATATCCTGTTCACTTTCTTTAATAATGAGCACTTCTGGTGTGTTCATGTACATTGAAAAGATCTTCACATAGACTTCTTCAATTATACTCTGCATATAAGATCTGTGCAATCAACTGCGTAATATAAATACATGTAGGAAAAAAAAAAAAAATAAAATTTACTACCAATACATGTACAAGACTTAGTTTGGCCACTTCATGATAAGCTACCAGTGTTTAGGGATATCATACAAACATGTATATCACAATCACCTAGATGAACATGCGTCTATCCATCAAAATGCCTCTACATGTACCTTAACTCTGCCTGTATTGTTTCAGGACAAGGCTCCCTTGCGGACCATTAGTCTTGGCAGCATAGTGGAAGCACGGATGTCAGTGGGGTAAGTACGGCAACCTGGGCTGGAGTTCTCGAAAATACTTAAAAATCTGCCAGTAAGTTTTGACTTAAGTCACAAAACTTAGACTTAATAGCCTAAGTAATTTCAAGAACTTGAGCCTTTCTTCATGTTATAGCACCATGCATGGGATTAAAGTCTGAAAACTAACCTTATGTGTGATTGGGCATATTTGAGAGACTTCCATGTTGTTACACATTCATGCTGTATTAGATTGATTGTTCGTGACTGGAATTGTATATTTATATTTTGGAAAGAAAGTCCAGTTTACAAGACATTAGGAGTATACCTAAGACCTGATGCTCCACAATGAGAGTTGCTCGACGCTCCTTAACTATTTCCTCAGGCCTCAACTTTGAGTGTCAAAGTTCAAATTTATCCCCTAAGGCCTTCCAGAAGAATTCTCAGTTTGCCAGATCTCTCAGTCTTTTTCCTTAATTATTGTAAGGCAGATATGTAGCTAAGTTAACGAATGACTATAGATACTCTACCACTTCGATTTCTTGGAATTCAGCAGATGCTCCTAAATTGGAAAATATGTCACTTTTTCCTTTAGTCGTAGCCAAGCAACAAGTGTACTGTATAGCATATAAAATGCGAAAGATATACAATGTAGGTAAACTTTATGAAACAAAAGACAGTTGCAGCAGCAAGCAATGTGTGTAGAAGATTGTTGTTTTAATAGTTGATTTTGTGGCGTAGTAACTAAATGTTAAAAACTATACCCTGCATGTTCTTTTTTGGTTGATGCAATATTATTTTAGCTAAAAACATGGCTTTTAATTATTTGCCAAAAATAGTTACGAAAATAACATATAAAAAATAAAAATTAAGATATTTATAAGGACGTTGCAAAAGATTAGGCCGAAATTCATCCCCCCCCCCCTCCCCTTACCGTAAAGGAAGCCCTTGAGAGGTGTATGAGGATATTCCTCAGTGTTGAGGCTTGAGGGAGAAATCTAACGCCTGGAGTGTGTTTGCTGTAGAGGTTTCAGGTCATAACCTTAGGTCACTTTAGTATAGTATTACATGTTCCTTAGTTTTGAGGCTTGAGGGAGAAGTGTAAAGCTTCATAGAAACTGTCCCTCATGTCTCCAGTGTGTTATGCTGTAGAGGTTTCAGGTCATAACCCTGGGTCAGTTAACATGTTTAATATAGTATTACATGTTACATGTACTTATTGTTCCTGCTGCCTTGTATGTTTTTGAACAATTAGAGCTATTTTAAGATTTCTAAATGCACTGCATGGTTCTAGAGTATGGCATTGTTCACATTCTTCTTGTCCCGAACATAATGATGTTCTATTTGTTAGGCATCCCGTCCGTAGGACGAGATGTCTTATAGTTTCGGCCGAGGTTTTTTTCTTCTGATTTTTTTTTTTATTTTTTTTTTTTTTTTTTTTTATTTTTCTTATTCCGCCGCCACTCAGCCTCCACAATGTTGGGTCTGACAGTGACAAACATTCACGGATGACTTTCATATTTGGAATAGGACTTCCCTAGGTTATTACACATGCTTAGAGCAAT
>JAAUYG010077200.1_pt1 | contig 10887 bp, 7 predicted proteins | sample 7278091 | NCBI WGS metagenome assembly JAAUYG01 (sample SAMN14350201, study PRJNA611818) | marine sediment metagenome | isolation source: surface marine sediment (0.6m) | place: French Polynesia: Moorea | collected 2018-08
AGACAGTGTCACAGTCTACAACAGACAGTGCCACAGACAGTGTCACAGTCAGTGTCACAGTCAGTGTCACAGTCTACAACAGACAGTGTCACAGTCAGTGTCACAGTCAGTGTCACAGACAGTGTCACAGTCAGTGTCACAGACAGTGTCACAGTCAGTGTCACAGACTACAACAGTGTCACAGTCAGTGTCACAGACAGTGTCACAGTTTACAACAGACAGTGCCACAGACAGTGTCACAGTCAGTGTCACAGACAGTGTCAGTCTACAACAGTGTCACAGACAGTGTCACAGACAGTGTCACAGACAGTGTCACAGTCAGTGTCACAGTGCCACAGTCAGTGTCACAGTCAGTGTCACAGTCAGTGTCACAGTGCCACAGTCAGTGTCACAGTCAGTGTCACAGTCAGTGTCACAGTGTCACAGTCAGTGTCACATACATTGTCACAGTCAGTGTCACAGGCACTACCAGAGTCCCAGTCACCGTCCTAGTTACAAATAAGCCTAAATGTATCAGGTGTATCTTACAGCCCCCAATGTCTGGCCAAGTCTAGCAGTGGAATCTGTGCTTTACTAAGTGCCCTCGCCTCGAATCTCTCTGTCAGTTTGTATTCCCATGAATACAAACGGATTAAACACTAATCTTTGGATTACCCCTAATCTCGAAAGCACCGTGAGGATAACGTGTCCTATGTCCCAGGATTACAGCGTCAAGGTGCGACGTTGGCGGCTGCCTCGTTAGGGAGAGGATCCGATCTCAGTAATGTGACAGGATAATGGCACACACAGCCAGAGCATTCATCAGCGTCCCCGGAGACCACCAACTCTACTACAACGCCAGACTCATCAGCTACGGCCCCGCTTCCCTGGCGTAAGGGGTGTGAAGGACACCCGGGACACGAGACAGCCATTGCAGGCATAGGAGAGAAGCCTGGGGCCAGGAACCGCTTGATGGAATAGTGCATTGTGACGGGCTGGGAGTAGAGATCGAGACACAGCGATCTATCAATGGGGCGGTGGCGGCGGGGGGAGGGACGGCAGCTGGAATAGCCTGGCCTGGCTCGGGAGCCGGCCGCCAGTGGCAGGACAAGGCAGGACAAGGAGCGACCAGGGCAATGGGAGGACGGATGGATGGCTAGATAGATACCAAGACAGCGGCAGGAATCAGTGCCGTCCTGCCACTCACAGTAAACTCCCACCGGCTGGGACATAGCCAGACAGCACACAGCTTCCCCAGGTAAGGTCTGCGGCGACTGGCAGCCTACGAAAAAACTTAATTATCGCTCAGTCGCGAGCAGACATGGAGGTACCAGGACGCTCTACTGGGCCTGGATTGGACCCTTCTGAGGAGAACTGTGGAACTGTAGAGGATATGTGTTCAGGAATGGAGTTGAAAACAGATGAGAGTCACGTACAAACGACGGATCAAACAGCAGTGGATATGTCCAACGCTACTCAGACCACGTCGCTATCGGTGTCTGACTTAGGAAGTGACAAGTATACCTCAGTCTGCACCACTTCTGGGACACAACTGACCATCGGCGAACTCCATTTCGGAATGCATCACGACGCGTCCGTCGGGGGGACACAGGAAGTAGGGATACAAACCGGAAATCACGCGGAGACTGGCGACGCGGAAGCGGAAACACAAGGCGGTTGCGTCGCCGGAAGTTCTCAATCGACCATAGCGGAGACAGAACAGTCGACGTCGTCGACAGGTGTCGCTTGGTGGAACGGATATGACGTAATTGCGTGGAAGCACAGAGCGTCGCGTACGTCGCTTGCCGCGCGTCTGAAGAAGAGTTTCCTGCTAAATTTGCAGAAAGTCGGCTCCAAGGTAAGCCATCGCAGCCATCGTTCACGCTGAAATGTTTGGTAGACCGTTGGTGTCTGAATTCCGTTTGTCATTTTAAGATTTACTGTACGGTGTCCGGTACTTAAATAAAAAAAATGGACTCTTTTCTCAAGAGCTAGTTCATGTTTTAATTTTGTCCATGGTCTTGTTTCGCACACTTTTTACACGCAAGGCAAGCAGGGAATGCAGAAAAGACAGAGAACTCACCTGGGCATTCACCCTAACTGATTTCAGTGTGCCTAAAATGAAATCTGGCTGGTCATTTATACTGAGACAACCTAAATATAACATGGCACGTGGACTTTAGAACATCCAAAATGGAGTCCCAATATAGGAGACGGGTGCCTTTTGTCTCAGCACCTGTCTGTAAGTGTGTGTGTCACCGAGCGTCTGCCAGTGTCTCGGCCAGGCACTGTCCTCGCTCAGATTTGGCGACAGAATGCAAGAAACATGTCAAACCAGCTGACCATGTTGGTGACCCTGAAAAGAAACCGTGAGAATGCAGATGTGCTTATCTCCACGTCAGAGAGGGATAGCATGGATAAGGCGAGTCCAGGTCGGACAGCCCGAAGACATGATAACAAGTATCAGGTCTTTGTGTTGTCCGTGTGTTTTCTTCCTGCCCGCGGTACTGCAAGCCGGGCCTGTATGCATGAAAACCTGCGACACCGTGTGGCTTACGGCAGATTTGTCGCCAGTCACATACAATAACAGCTACTGACATTGGTGACTTGTTTTGTGTCATGATTTAGACTTGCACGTAAGTCCTTTGAGATCTACGCCATCCATGGAACGTGTTATATAGGAACCTGTTTTTTTCCAGGCTCTCCCATCTCTTGTAGAGGAAAGAAGCTCGGCTAAAGTCTTAGGGATCAGGGTTTGTTGTCTTCTCAGAGATCTTCTGATCAGTCTCTCCCCTGCAATAAGCACGATCGGGAAACCTTAATTCGCCAAGACTACTTTTTAAAGTGCAATGGGCATTACGAAACATTTTGTTTAAACGTGCGCATCGAGGATCCGATCAGGTGACATTATCAAAGTTTTTTTTTCTCGTCACATGTCTTTTTGAACGGATCTGGAAGATTCTGGTTCAGCTTTTAATGTATTTTGTTAACACAGGGGTGATGTAATGTGCAATATGGTCTTTAATGTCCTCTGACTGTACCGCTATGTAAAAAACTCTCTTGTCGGCGAAAGCCGAAAAAAAAAACCGAAAAAAAAATATCCTGATACTCTTTTTTTGGTACCCTAATCGATACCTTTCTCAAAAGATTGGAGCAGCTCTAACGGATATTGGATAATTGATTTTGAAGCACGGGCAGGTTTTTCTGCACGGCTTTAATTATTTCTCGACGTGTAGTTAGTTAAACATTTCGTTCAAATAAGACGCCATTCTTGCTGCCCCCCCCCCCCTTGCTGTCCTAGCTGTGGCTTCAGCGTGGTAACCATGGTAACCATGGTTTTACTCATAGGCAGCTTTCAAGGGAAGAGTTGATTTCTGACTCCAAGAACGTTTTACCTTTAAACCTTTGATGAAGTCACGATTAACCGAAGACAAGGCGGAATAGAAATCCATATTCTCACGGCGAACAGATTGTTTTAGGTTTTGAATAAATTAACTAAAACCGAAACAAACTTGTCTCTTTATAAAATCCCCACTTTGAAGACTGAAAACGTTATATTGAAATGTCTCGTCTCACAAATGGCTTCCGTTGTTGGTTATTTAAAGACGTCGTCAATATCAAGGCCCATTCAGAGTCCAGTATCGACACACGGCGGGTAATTCTATACCATCATATCTTCCCTATTTATCACGTGTCAATTGTCACCAATGTTTTGTTGACAATTATTTAAATCGGACATTACATGTACATAAATGTCATTGTATGTTATGCAGACGTATTAAAAACTGAATACATCTAACCCCCATAAATGGTAAGGGTCTCTTGGAGTTGATGTCACTTTTGCTGGAAACTTCACTTAGTTACGGTGGCTTTTCAGTGTTTTGAATATATGTTGGTGGTATTAAGATGAGATTTTCGTGCTTTAATAAGATGCTATTTTTGTAGTTTTATAATGGGATTTTTGTGCTTTTGACATAATATTTCGTTGGTTTTAGATGCGATTTTAGTGTCTTTATTGATATATTATATATAATAGTGGACAAATGAGCACACAAGCATTTAGACCATTGACTTAAACTGTTCATTAGAATTCGATATCATCTTGAGCGGATATACATGTGCATGTATAACATTTAACCTGTCTTTACGGTAATCACATAAACATATTAGGCCAGTAGAAACAACACAAATCAAAGTTGACTCTAACTAAAACAATTTATTAGAAATGACAAGATAATTGGTAAACATTGAATGTACATGTTTATGTACATTCATGGATCATGTGCAATGGTCATTTAACATACAGTGAAACTTGCAGATAAAGACCACCCTAGGGACCTATAAATGTATCTGTACACAGGTGGTCTTTATGTGCAGGTTCAATAACATGGAAAGTATACCCCTGGGAACCTGTGAAATGTAGTCTTTATAGGCAGGTCATCTTAATCTAAATGCGGTCTTTAGAGTAGGTGTCACTGTAGTCAGTGGGGGCAAGGATGGCGATATAGGTGTCCGTGGTAGTTGCATAGCCTTTACTACCTACGTAACAATGGCGTAACATAGATCAAAAAATGCTTCTTACTTTGTAGCAATCGAGTAAGACAGAGCAGCAAGAATCGCCTGTTACTATGTGGCAATGTATTAAGATGAAGCAGGAGAAACGACGTTGCTACTGGGAAGTTCCGAGTGGTCTTTACACCTAATCCGGGCAGGCAGGTTGTCCATTCATTCCTGCTTGGAAAGATTCTTTCTCCCTTCTCACCCATGTCCCGCAATGGCCTATATATCTGGGACCAGATTCGTAAAAAAAGCACAGCTTCCATGATATTGGTGCGGAGTTGTGGCATCGATTTATGCAACCTAGCCCTTGACATCCCCGGGATGCTGCATTCTGCGAGGTCAGAGGCATCACCTATAATTGCTTTTCCCCTTGGCCAGTGGTAATGCGGTTATATCTGTCCGTCCCGAGTCATTAGAGTGATGAAAGGCATTCCCCTCCAGCCTGGGAAAGGCGTGCGAAGCGACCGAAGCCTTTGTGAAGTAACCAGATCGCCTTTTATGGAAGCCCACAACGCCTGTAAAGGATTGTCCGGAAAACAAGGAACGGGGCTGGTGTGTGTATTGGCCGAGGCCTTTATAACAATGAAACGAATGCCAGGGCGGCTAACACCAACGTGGCTGTGGTAGAGGTTGGCGAGAAACATGACGTCTGCAGGCTCCTGTGGCTGTTCCAGTGTGCAACGTCTCCAAACATTTAGATAATGAGAACGCTGACATTCATTTGACATTGATGTCATTGGTGTCTCTCTGCTTCCGATCGGGAGAACTTAACGGATATTTTAATAATACATAGCTATAGATGTAGGGGCGAATAGAAAACAAAACCAAATCGTAACTAAGAAATGAAGTAACTCACGCACTCACTCATCCCATAGCTATCTAACTAAATAACACAATTACAACAATATAAATAGAACAATAGGTAAATGAATAAATAAAGAGGTAAAGAAAGAAAGAAAGAAAGAAAGAAAGAAAGAAAAAACACATTGCACCCTAGGTAGTAGGGACACTGTGAATTGTCCTGTTATTTACCAGGTCCATTTTCATACACCGACTAGGACTAGGGAGTGAAGTAGCTGTCCTTAATTTTCAACTTGTCCTTGTTTCTCGTGTGGTGTTAAAGACGGCTTTTGCTGTAAATAATGCAAAGAAATCCCTCGCTTACCTGCGGTTATGTAACGTATGACACAAGGAACTGTACACAGGTATCGATGGTCTTTCTTATCTCATCCCATACTTAGCCTTGGGATAACCCAACACATTAACACCGTGCTAGTGAGGGGACACGCCACATCATTACAATGGCCAAGGAGAGAGTAAGTGTCCTCATGGCCGTTTTATTCCGTCCCGTGGTGACATTTCCAGTCTGTCTGCCGATTTACAGACCAGATTCACTTTATTGTCCTTACCCAACTTCCGGTATCCCCCCCCCCCCCCTTGTGGGGGAGGATCTAACAGAGCCATAACCCTGGGAACGCCGTCAGCTTGCCGTGGCTTTATACGGCATTAGTTCATTTACAGTGACTTGGCGAGTAAGTTATGGGCATGTTCTTTTTATTAGAAGTAAACCATCTCCAGACAGTCTTTCAGCCGACCTTTGGGCTGGTTTCTCGTCGTTACGTAGCCTGGAGACGACGACGCAAAAATCCGTGGCATAAAAACGCCCCAACCCTGCCATATTTCGTTGCCTTGCCATCACGCTTGTCTTGTAATGGCCGCCATAGATCTTCCAGCGTTCCTCCACTGTCCCCACTGCGCCTTGATCTTTCGCTTCTGTTCTTTTTTATTTATTTAAAGGTTTATTTTTTGGCTCTTTCAGTAAGATCGTTCACCGTTCGAGGAGGTCACCCGAGCATGTTGCCAATAAATACTCTCGTCTCTAAAGACCCGAGACTCTATTAAAGATGTCTGCTACTCATGTGGAACTTTTCGGCACGACACGTGTAGATTTCAATAAAATAGCTGCATGGTGGGAAAGCCCCGAGGTGCCTGTGATTTAGCGTGAATTCCCGTGAGCACTCTTGACTCATGTTTATTGGGCACATCTTGCTGTGCGTGCATAGAGCAAATGTGCACGTCACGTCATCACGGTTACGGTAGAGGAATGAAGCAATACACATGTATGACGTCACGGGCCATACTACTACTACTACTACTACTACTACTACTACTACTACTACTACTACTACTACTACTACTACTACTGCTACTACTACTGCTACTGCTACTGCTGCTACTGCTACTGCTACTACTACTACTACTACTACTACTACTACTACTACTACTGCTGCTGCTGCTGCTGCTGCTGCTGCTGCTGCTACAATACGTTTTAATGTCATCTGCTGCTACAATACGTTTTAATGTCATAACAGTACTGATTCTGTCCGTTGTTCACCCCAGATACCCGCTGTGGCCGAGAGATCCTGGATGAGACTCTGGGTAATGAGATCAGTCCGTTCTACCGGGATCACACAGGACAGGAGAACCCACTGACTGAGATTACACTCTACTCTCCTGGAGTGTGGTGTGGGCAGCCAGAGGACGTAGAATCTTTTCTCCTGGTATGACATATATAAGTAACAAATAATTTGGTAAATTAAGGAAAGCTCAGAAGCCTGTAAACTAAAGGACGGAATGACAATGCGTCTAGTTGTAGTAGTAGTAGTAGTAGTAGTAGTAGTAGTAGTAGTAGTAGTAGTAGGAGGAGGAGGAGGAGGAGGAGGAGGAGGAGGAGTAGCAGTAGCAGTAGCAGTAGCAGTAGCAGCAGCAGCAGCAGTAGTAGTAGGTAGGTAGTTTTAAAAAGTCAACTTCATGATGAGGTACTGTTTTTCCTATGTTTTTGCGTTCATTAAAGTGCTATTACTGTTACATTAAGAATGATATACGAAAGCAAATCCGGAAGAGTTCTGGTGTCAGGGAAGCCGTTTGGGAAATTTCGAATGTCGACAACTTAACGTTATGTTCATTTACTTGTTGGAGGTTGGAGATTCGAATGTCTACTGTCCAATCTTCAATAGGTAAGATACGTTACGTCGCTGAGGGTTAGTGGTTCCCTGTATGCTCATAACACTAAACATCATGCAAGGCCTCAACGATAGTTTACAATAGTACACAGTATATGCTTATTCATTGTCATCACTTTTAGGTCTTGCACATCTCTGGCTTCCCAACTAAATCATGTAGTATAAATAATACGCAAGCGTCTGTGTTATGCAGATTCAACCAGTAAATTAACGGGCACGCTATGTTTCCGTATGCCACTTTTTCGTTTAGTCTGGGGTATTCTGCCATGGCATCAGACTATTAATTGTGAGAGTAATTCATAATAAATGAACTTGCTACAGTTCGCTATGGCATCTGGCTTCTAATTGTGGAGAATAATATACATAATAAATTAACCTGTTTCAATCAGCCACGGCATCAGGCTGTTAATTTTGCAGAATAATTAAAAATGAATGAACTTGTTTCAGTTCACTACGGCACCAGGCTTCTAATTGTGGAGAGTGATATGCATAATAAACTTACTGGTTTCAATCATCCACGGCATCTAGCCGTTAACTGTACAGAGTAATTACTAATAAATGAACTTGTTGGAGTCAATGGAATTTTAATATCAAGAAAAATACATTAAACTTATAACCAGACAAACAATAACGTCGGTCTAATAAGAGTAATCGAATCTATGCTTTCATAATTTTCGAAAGAGTGCAAAAACACCTAGACATCCAGGATACTTTGGACTGCAGTAAACATTGAAATGCGATAATTATAATTCTGTGAGTTATTTTCCGTCACTCAGAAAAATGTTATGGATATTAATATCCTTAACTTTTTGTGTGTGGTGTACTTATTCACCACAAGTTCTTTGGCAGAAAAACGAAAATTGCTTGTGTGCTCACAGAATAAAACTTTTTTCATTTCTTTTAAAACTTGAGACAGATTATTGCACTTGAAAAGACCAGAACTGGTTCTGGCAACAGTCGATGTTCCGAATTGAATAATTAGGTACATATAAATATTATCTTTCTAATATTGTAACAGTAAATATTTCTGTTTACATGTACATGGAGAGGGACACCACTGGCGACTAGATTAAGACCATCACCGTATACAGTGAAACCTGTATATAAAGACCGGTCTATGGACCAACAAAATGCGGTAATTATATATAGGTGGTCTTTATATGCAGGTTCTAATAATATAGAAACTGACGACGTGCTTTGTGACTGCACCAAGAAACAAGGGCGCTGATTGGCCTCAACATGACTTTGGCCACTAGAAGGTGAAAGTTACTCCATCCATAGTTCGTGTCGCTCCGCGACCAGCCGTTTTCGAGTTACGAGCCATTTCGAGAAAATTGCACCAAATGAACCCTAAAAGACCTTGAACACTATAAGGCATAGGTACCACATATATGACTTACTATTATTTTTTTTTGTATAAACTTTTATTTATTTTCTGAGGTTTACAACAAGCCCGAATGCATTTTAATGTTCACCTCGACTTACTATTATCTCTGAGTCCAAGCTTTCACTCCTTTCACTCTACCGGTTAGTTATTTCAAGAATAGTTGCAATCGTTTATTTTCCCATTGGCCACAATGTTAAATTCAAACTTCTTTTCTTCTTGAGATGTACATGCAGGGTTAAGCAGATTGCTCAATGCTCCAGTGATGATCCTGTGATAACGTGATTTATCACAGCCCAGTAAAGCACTGGCGCTCATCCCGCCAGTGGTCCACAGGCGGAAAATGTTGGATCAGGGCGAATGTCACAGGGAAGAACGCCAAGGAGTGTTTTCATTGTTACAGTTGCTTCTGACACCTTTGAGTTCCCCGAGCACGGTATACTTGTAGAGCAGCTTTAATTGGATGTGTTTGTCATTAATTTGTGTTGTTTCTTTTTACTTGTTCTTTTTAACTTCTTTGTAGTTATTGAGGTGGGCACACCAGGTAGAAATGAAACGGTTAATATCAACATCACTATGAGCAATCGGCGGGATATAGTAATCAGGGTGACATCCGTTGGGGACTGTGTCGCCATATGTATATGGGGCAACGGCTGGGCAGTGTGGATAATTATTTGCAGAGACAGCGTAAAGATCCAGTAAGAGATTTTCTTCTTCTTTATCGCTTCTTCTTCTTCTTCTTCTTCTTCTTCTTCTTCTTCTTCTTCTTCTTCTTCTTCTTCTCCTTCTTCTTCTCTATACTTGGAACGTTCTAACTGAGGGCTATACCAAGGCTCATGGGGGTGGGGAGTGGGGGGATTGGATGGCCTCATAATCCCAAACAATTAAAATGTATATCAGTCATCCAGCTATAGACCAGTCACCTAGCTACAGAAGACTTTAAACCAACAACTACTCCTGCCTTTCATGTTTAGATACGTTGGCGTGTATCTCAGTAGTATACGGTGTCCTCATATATTTGACTAAAGGCATCATTGATTTTGAAGTCCTATTACTTTTACTTTATAGGCACACTCCGGGACGCACGCAGGAAGGCTACCACTGAGGGAAGAGAAGGGCAGTATCTACAAAGAAATACATAGGCTGTACCTCTGAGAGGTTTCAAATTAGATGTGTATATACCCATCCAAATACCACAGAGAAGTGAAGAAAAATAGGACCCATGTAAATGCCAAATATAAGATAATGAAGTTTGAAGTTTATGCCAGGAGATTTGGACTGGCCCGTGGTGGGTGCATATCACACAAGTGGATTGACACAGCTGATGCCAGGTCCGAGAAATTTATTAGGGTACAATTTATAATTAGGTGAAGGGACTCATTGGCACACACAGAAGTCTAAAATTAGGACCCATGCATCTGGTTCTGGTTCTGGTACAATACGAGGTGAACTTCACTGAAGTTGTCCTCGGGAAGGTAAACTTAGAAGGTAAGCCTAGAAAATCCTTTATCAGCATACTTGCTTGGAGCGTGTCCCCATTTTTTTATTTTGTCCAACCTTTACTTGTGCCAATTAAGGGTTCTACTGGTACTTAGACCTTTAATACGTGTATTGGACTGTGAGGCCTGAAATTCTTTATATTCAGTGATATCTCACCTACTAACATTTCCCAATTTTTAGCTACTAGATTCAATAATAAAATACACAACATAAAACAAACCTTTAACATCAAAAGTAACCATTATGTCACGTTCACAAACTGCAAAGAAAGCCGGGTCAGACCGGGCTATATCCCCATCTCAGGATGCATGGACCTGCCATGTATGTAACAAAGTCTTCTCGGATCCAAACAGTAAGGTTCTTGAATGTGAGCGTTGCTCACTACACTTTTGCATTAAATGTCTGGGGAAGAAACAAAGCGAATACGAGACTATTGCAAAG
>JAAUYG010181112.1_pt1 | contig 10887 bp, 11 predicted proteins | sample 7278091 | NCBI WGS metagenome assembly JAAUYG01 (sample SAMN14350201, study PRJNA611818) | marine sediment metagenome | isolation source: surface marine sediment (0.6m) | place: French Polynesia: Moorea | collected 2018-08
CCCCCCCCCCCCCCCCCCCCCCCACCCCCCCTCCCCGCCACCCCCCCCGCGCGCCCGCCCGGGGGGGGGCCCCGAACGGGATGGAGAGCGAGGTAAAGCGAGGGAGATAGAAAGAATAAACAGAGAGACAGAGAGGCAGATAGAGGGAGAGGGCAAGAGACGGAGAGAGAGAGAGAGAGAGCGAGATAAAAGGGGAACAATTGATTGCCTGCCCCTGTAATGCGGAATGGCGGGAAAGAACAGGTGGATGTCCTTCCTGCTGACCAACCAACTGCACAGCCACGGCTTGAAATACATGTACGAACAGTATTAATGACACTGGACCGGTCCTTCACTATATCAAAAGCGATCCTCATGACCTAACCCTTGATCCCTTGGCTGTGTCATATTTAATTGACGATATGTGATTATTTTTTTTCACGTAGCTCTGGCCATGGCATAGCTGGGTCTTATCGCCATTGGCATATTTAGTGTGTGCTGGAGTATGAGGAATGTTCCGGGGAAGTAAAGTTCTTGCACTCCATCAAAATTTCTGCGGTTCCTCGGCGACGAATTCGTGTCAGCCATTGAGACATTTCCGCTCAATCTGGACGGGGCCGGTATTGCCTTGTTCCTCGTGATATATCGCGAGATAAGCGAACTGGGCGATAATAGGCATGATTGACAAACATGGTGCAACCTGGATGCATACATTCACCGGAGACTGGACAGGTTTTGTATACGTTTGCCACTTAGAAGAAAAATCTGTGCTGAGATTCGATATCAAACTTGATCGATGCATGCAGTGGAAGGATTCCGTGACACTGGCGTCATTCCAATGTTCTTTTCTGATAGGTAATACGCTCATTTTATTGATACGGAGGTGATTTAAAGTGAGGTCTTGTTAGCTATGAAATCACAAAGCAACTTGTTCCTCACGAATGATTCATCATTGAATTTTTGGGAGTTCATCTATATACAGTAGGTGTCTTTTCTGTGATTTGCCCGGAGAGTCTCCCAAATTTTCAATTAGCTCCTGTGCCCTACGACGCAAACTTACCCTGCCCGTGCATAAATCACGATACACATGTATTATTTGTTCAAATCGTTAAAATAGAAATGTGAGTGACACATTCAGAAATGTTTCTGTCCTGGAATGACGTAGCGGAACTTCAGATTCCTACAATTCGAGGCCTACATGTATACCTGCCACTGATCATCTTTATCATTTCTAGGTCAGTGCCAGCACTGCGATATGTTGCCATGATTGCGACTGCAACTGCGTGCCCACGATACACAGCAAATTCCCCTACTGTTTTTTTTTCTCTTTTGTTAAAATAATTGACAAAACCATTCGACTTGAAACATTACTACTAGACGCCATTAAGAAATCATCAGGTACGGTGACTTGCTATTAGATTTGAAACTGAGTGACCGTGAAAGTCAAATGACGCCAGAAATAATTTTAACCCTTTATATATTTCTGTTAACCATAGCACTGACTTTAAAATAACTTCTGCTAAGGATGGTATAATAGTATTGAGGTATGCGTGTTATTGGAATCAACGTATCACAGACACGCATCATCTACATTGCCTCCACCCAATTACAGAATAACGCTCCCGACTTAAGATCATATTAACATGCATGTGTGTGAAGGGTTTTGAAAATTGAATTTGTGGTTCCTCAAATTCTTGGTGACTGAGCGGGATCATGGATATTTGAAGAGGATATTCCCGGTCGAGATGGTCTTTTTCGGATGCAGTCGTTCGCTGATATCCGGTCTCTGTCAATACGTAGACACTTGTAGTATTGTTTAAACGTGAAATCACCATATCCAAGCGTTCGTCATGGATATCAATTTCTTAGTCCGAAATTGTCGGGAAAGCAACTAACAGGACAAACATATATATATATCGTCGCGGTTATAGAGAAAAATTTCTGACATAACGCTAGTTGTAATGCCATGGATAACCTGTCCAGTTTCTGACGGATTCCAGAGTGGTACTGGACCACATGGAACGAAACGACAACATTGCCTTCAGTTCGAGCAGCGTTGAGAAATTTCGCAAGGGATTGATTAAAAGAAGAATTCCAGGGAACATAGCATGTAACCCGACCCTGTAGCTCTATAAGAGATAAACGTGCCTTGCTTGTTCTTGGCCTGTTCAGAGCAATATCTTAGCATTTGGGGCAAATCGTTGTGTCCTCACATGAATCTATATGGTATACCTGAACTAAAATTAAATGCATTGAGGTGGCGTTCCTGTCCTGTGTGTCAAGGCCAGAGCCGCCGTTCTCGGAGTGTAGAAGAGGCTCTTATCTACGAGGTTCTTTGAGCATCACAAAAGGTTATTACAGAAATCGTCAGTTCCACGACATGGGGGCAATATAGAGCTGTTCATCACTACAGGGGAACAGCCTTATGGAATTTGCTCTCTCTCCGAATAGCTCTGTGGTCAGTTTTGTACAAACGCATCAACTCATCCAGGGATCTTATACATGGACAATTCAATTGTTGACCAATAGCTTTGGGTTTTTAGTGCATTTCTAGACGTAAGAATTTTTCTGGAATCTGGCTTGCAGTTGAGGTATACGGGTCTTGACCCAGCACAACCCCAATCCGCCCCGGTATCACATCTGTATTTGACAATTACATAGGTATTAAGGCAAACCGTGATAAGACTAAGAAAGATATTACTGTGCTATACCACGGCTGTGAAAAGCTGATTTTTCTTTACATGGGGTGCAACACCTGGAATATTATCCTTTAACTTATACTAATAAAACACTGTCAGCACATAGGTTACGTTAGATGCTATTATAATAAAGTAGTTTCAACAGTAAAATAGTCAACAGTTTATGAATCCACAAACAACGACAAAGTACAGACATCCCTAAGGTGCGTCCGCCGACATCCACACAGACCACTTAATAGATTATTTAAATCGTCGTTTCAAAACATGACTCTGAAAGATAAGATATACTTCCTCTAGATGAATTCCTGTTGCACCCCTAAAATACGAATAGTGAAGCAGGAATGCCTACACAACAAAAATTACAGCAGGATCAGTAGAGTCGGTCATTTTGTATATTTCATATTTGCAGTTCTTTTATATTTAGTGGAGTTTGACATTTAGCAAAAAAATGTATGAATTTAACATTTATTTTATAACATTTAACCAGGCGTTTAAGCATTTAGCGGCAAGGGATCTTTACATTTCCCGATACCTTCAACATTTAACATTTTCTTCATATTTTGCTTGTGCGTGCGCGACAATCCGCAGTCCAATAACAGCATACGTTCCTTTAACCAACGCCGCTGCACTATTTAACTGTCAAAAGCAACTAGGACTTGATTTTAATGCCGACTTTCGGCTCCCGTCTGCATATTTTACTAAACCATGTAAACAGATCAGTGCCTCGTCAACGCCCAAGCAATAAGAAGGCATGCAAAATTAGCCAAATATTATGCTGTTACGGACCAGGGCCATTCCACTCCCCGGAGACCGCTAACACAAGCATCAGTCACTGGTTGACACCTACCAATTTCTCTCTTAGTCTGTAGTCTCCATTTTTCTATTACCCCGGTCGGGCCTTTCATCTTCATTTGTCAGGTCTCAAGGCCAGTGCGGACACATATATCCTGATTAAATTCCAGATCTGTCATTAATCCGTCGGCTTGTAACTTAGTCTTATTTCCAAGAAAATAAACTACTTACAAAGCGTGATAAGTTGATGTGCTCGTATAATCGTTGATTAGGTGAAACTGCTGAACGTGACTTTTAAGTCCCGTGTGGGAACCCTTATACGTTACCCTTACACTATATAATTCTTGTCTCCTGCTTTGTTGTGTCAAATCTTCAATGACAAAAGAAACATGACTTAACAACTCGTGTATTCCCTCAAAGGCGATACGGAGGGAGCTTTATTGCCAAATGTATTTATTTAAACCTGAAACTGGCTTTAAGTCGGATCTGGTTTGGCGCAATCTTTGTGTGCAACGAAATGCAGCAAATAAAACGAAGGGCCGCTTACTAATATTCTAAGGCATCTGATATACATACATATTGTACCCTAGTTTGAAGACTGATTCAATGTTTAAAAGATCAGTTCCGGTAAAATTATATTTGATCTTTTAAAGTGATTTCCGATCAAATCTAACTATACTTTTTGATTTTTTTACGCGATATTGTGTTAGACGTCAATAACAATTTATTTCTTTCTTTCGTTCTACCTTGTGTCTCTTTCTCACTTTCTTTGCTTCCTTCTTTCTTGCTCTCTCCTCTCTTCTCTTTCTTTCTTTTTTCTTTTCTCTTTCTTTCTTTCTCTTCCTTTATTTCTTTCTCTCTTTCTTACTTCTTTTTTCTTTATTTCTTTCTCTCTTTTGTTTCTTCTTTCGTTCCTTTTTTCTTCCTTTCTTTCCCCCTTCCTTCCTTCCTTTCTTTTTTTCTTTATTTCTTTCTTTATTTATACTCATTTATTTATTGCTAGTCGTTTCGTTGAGTGCAGAATTAGAATTGGTACATCACACCACAGCTTGAAGCGCTCCCACGTCTGGTATCTTTCCGCTTGTGTGCCTGAGTATGCTTTTTGTTTCACCAAAGGTCACTGAGGACAAATTGCGTGCGTGTTCAGGTTACAGACTTGAGAAAGTGGCTCATGTAAGTGTCTGCTTCAAAGTTATGTAAACCTCGTTTTCACTACCTTTCTGTTAGTCCAGGTATATTTACACAGTAGATGTGCAGTTTGAATTTCTTTTAAGTAGTTCAAATGTAAATATCAAATTCCACGAGATGGCTAAAAGCAGGATTGAAACATAAACCGAGTAACACCCGTGGGTATTCTTTGCTCCTTTCTTTCGTCCTTGGCATAGGTCCACGAACATACGCATCGCTGGACAAGATTAATCCGGCCTCTTCCTAATTACCGTGTAGACTTCATTGAGGTTGACCCGGATGCCACCCAGTAATCCCTGGAAATGGACTCGGTGACAGCAGAAGGCCATCTGCACGGACGTCATCATCCAGCTCGTCCGTTCCCAGTCCTGTCGCATTAGCACGACCATAGACAGACGCCACGGCAGCGTGAAAGGCAGGATCCCCTGCCCTCCCTGGAATAAATCTAGCTCGAAACGGAATACCTTGGTGTTAGATCTAATCCGGTCAAACATCCTACCGGATTCGCAATTAACACCGCTTGCATGCAACTTGCATCGCAGGCGGAAAAAAATGGCGGAAGATGACGGAAGCTATACACAGTGATCGTCCGTATGGCTTAGAGGATTCCATTCATGTACCCTCTTCTTTACATGCAGGGGCTGCTTACAACAATGGTGATACGTGTACCTTGTCAGGAGGCTACTAAATTTAGATGTGCTGTAGGGTCTTGAAGGCCTTCCCCTTTCTTGTTAATTTAGGTCTAGAATAAACATCTCTATGGTTACAGGAAGGGATGAAGTAGCCCGCGCTCCCTTGTGGATTGAATATTGGGGTACGGAATATTGCGAGAATGCTGTTGTTTACCACGGGCACAAAGCCAGCGCTTGCCAACGAGAAATTCGTACCAGGGTATTCAATTCTACAGAAATCTTTTCTCCTTATATCCTTAGAGCCCCTTTTTTGAAAGACATTTCACTTTATGCAAATGATCTGCTTGATGATGTCAACAGAGCCATTGTCGTGGAGAGGCGTCCATCTCCAGTTACCGTCACCAAAACAAGCCTTTTCATAAACCGTCCAGCAAATTAACGCCAAATTGTGTGGAAAGGTAGCTATCTTGGGACCATTATTCCCTCACAATTTTGATTTTTGAATTAATTTTCGTTTTTTGAAACGAAACCCTATTCGGAGTAAAAAAACAAAAACAAAACAAAAAAACCACTCCCTCTACAATTAGAAGGAAGCTTAAGGAATTTGTGTCGGATCTGTTGTGTTTTCAACCAAACTTTTGCCAAATTTCCCTGTGGTAGGCGTACAAATGATACTTCTTTGAATTTTGAAATTTCAAATTACAAACTAAAACTTCAAAGAAAATACTGAATTTTAACATTATAGACAGTGAATAAATGGCTAATCATAAATTGAAGCGGAGTAAATGTTTGGACTCGCAGGGGTATTAGTAGAAAATATTTGTGGTACCTTTGATCTCGTAGTGTTACAGGTGGCTTGTGAATTTGGACGAAAATAAGATTTTCATTCGCTAATTCTACAGGATTAATCCTACATATTTTTTTAACCAAAATTTTCTGTGGGTGTTCCCTGCGACAGGCCACACTAACATTACTTCTGAGAATTTCGAAGTTTCAAATTTAAAAAGAAATAAAAACAGAGTTAAATTTAACATCATGGAAAATTGCAAATATCTGGGACTCGGATATACTAGTTGTAGCATACATATGGAGTACCTTTGGTCTCGTGGTGTTTAACGTCACACGTGGGGGTCATTTGGTGCACTTGTCTCAGATTGACATGCAACTCAAAAACGGATGGCCGTAGAGCGAAATATATTGAAATTTGGGACACAATTACCCCCGAGTGACCGCGTTTAAGGTAAGCCACCCGTAATAGACACCGGAAGGAATCAATAAAAGGACTGCATACATGTATTTGGTTTTGGTGCACAAAAATACATTTTTTAAAACAAATTTTACCGTACCGTTTTGTTGATATAGCAACTTTGACCAAAGAAAGTCCATTGCCATGGGTGGTGGTTAAAGGAACGATGCCTATAGACTTTCCTATGGGAATAACTTTTTCTCTCAAAGTGCCAAATAGGCAAGTAATATGTCTACCGAAAGCACATGAGGCACTATTTATTCCTAGTCCTAGACCCTAGTCCTAGACCCTAGTCCTCGTTTTTAAGTTGTTAGCTATTTAAAGAGAACTAGCTGGTATGAAATAATTGGATAATATGAAAAAAATGGTGAAAAAGTAGTGATTTGCCCTTGGAGGTACATTAACAAAATCCGTTGTTGCCAGGAAAAGTACCCATGGGGCAATGCCCAATTATTTTTTAAAACTGCCCAAAGGGCGACTTTATAGAAGCAGAAACAATAACTCTTTACCATGCATTCTTTTTGGCAAATGCTCATATGATACAAATAATTATGCATGGTTAAAATCTTCCTCGGCTGTAGTAGAGAAATGTCAGCAGCCCGAGGTTCGCTTTGCTCTAAAAATGCTTTAAATGTTGTTAACAAATAAAATCGTGTCACTAGCTTATAACTGGCCATGAAATATGTACAAGTACAATTAACATGATAAAAATTGATAATATTACATCATGCACACGTGACAATTAAACAGTATTTTGGCCACAATACCTGGCGGCATGCCGCTGTTGAGCAACTAGATTGAAGCCCCCAGGTCCTTTGGTAATGTCTATGATTCTCATATTTATTACAAATACAGTAAATGTGATTTGTAGGACCAGAGTTATGTAGTCAGGGCTGCGTTCAGTATCGAAACGTTTGCAAACGTTTTGCAAAATTTCCTATCTCTATTACACGCTGTTGCGGAACGTTTGCAAACTGTTTCGATGCTGAACGCCGCCCTGGTCTCTCCACTGGAACTCCTGCAAAGTTTCCGATGTTCGCCGAACGTATTCCGATTTTTCGATTCACCTGAAGTTTTCATTATGGGTCGCTTACCTTAGGATAATCTGTACTAGTACTCTTATTAGCTGTCCCTGACATAAGCAGAGCTAAAGACGAAGCAGCGAGGTAAATCTCCTAATTTATGCACATATGCAATGGTTCACAGATTGATTAATAACCTCAACATGTGTAAATTACTAAACTAATAAGGAACGCCTGAAATTAAGGTACTCTATAGTGGATACATCGGCATATCTTTCTCCACATCACAGAAATACAGGGCTCTTCCCGACTGCGTCAATGCCCTGCTTTTGTTTACTCTCGGTGGTGTCGCACCCGCGGGTCCCACATGCTGATAATTAAATATTACTCATGGACATTCCCGCATTTACAGCACCAGGGTCCATTCGCATAAAAGATTAACAAAGCATTACGCTGTTCCAGCTCAGTTTGAGAGCGTAGACAGCTGAGGGCAGTTCATATGTGAAAATCCAAAGGGAAATGCTTTTTATGGGTGTGCCCACATTATAGGGCAGAACCAAACGGGCCATGAGATGACGTATGTGACAAGAGGCTGTAAAAAGATGGTCATAATTATAGTGTCCCTGACATCCCATTGCCAGCGGGTACTTCCACACGGTGGCTAGAGTGTGTCATCCTAATCCTTCTACATGTCTGATGTGCTCTTTCGTTTCTCTCTGATTTTTTTGGGCTGTTTCTCTAACACAGCCTGGTGACGTGTTAGTCCAAAGTAGCGTTTATAGTCATCATCCAATTTGCACACCTCGACTTTTGAAGCCATAAGTCTGTACGACGCCGAAAGTATTGGCCGCCCGCTTTGAGAACACGTTAAGCAACTTAGGCTCATCGCCCAAACGGGAGAGTAATACCATAATGGCATTGTTTCGGGTCAGCTGCGTGACATCTGCACCTCTGCTTTGTTAATTCGCTTACAAATCCGCCTTGGATCTTATATACAGAATATTGGTCTGGAATTAGCATGCTTGGCTCATAAGCATACGTTATATTCGTGCCAGTTACTTTTGGGGGGAGGGGGTGGGGGGCTGTGGCATATTTAAATTGTGATCTAAATGTAGAATTTTGGGTCATACTGAACTTCAGGAGTGGAAACTATACCTAAACGGCGCTGCCGTTGCATACATGTATGGGCCTCCTTTATACTTTCGGCAAATGACATTACATAGGGTTTTGAGAAAATTCGAGAAAATAACCACCTCAGTAGTGCTAGAAAAGCCTTCCAAATGTATGGAAACAGACTGTATGAAATGAGCCGCCTCAATAGTGCTGCCAGGAGCTTCAAAAAGATAAGAAAGAACAAAAACGAAGGGTGGGGTGGGGTTGGTGGATCAGCAGGACCCCTCTCTATAATATTGGTCGCGTGTGGGATGTCGGCCTCCAGGGCTTGAGACGCTAAACAACTTAAATTAGTGGCTCTTGTGGTTATTGTATGTTTATGGGAATGACATGTTGGGTATTCGTGGGTGTGTAGACACTAGATTGAAGAGCTTTGTTGGTAGGAGTGATATAATGCCTTGCACACAAGGCCTGTATAACTTATCAGAAAACAGGCCGAGGCGTGTGAGGTATTATTTACCATACATGCCATGGAAGAAATATGCATTTACTTACAACTGAACACCCCTATATGAAAATGTATATACTCTGACACGGGTCATATCTACTACGATTCGTTGGAGTAGAGGGCATATCTAGACCTAAGCATATCTGGCTCCGTATTCATAAACCTGTCGTAGGAGTTAAGAACTGATGTAACTTTAAGAGTATTCGTAACGCTATTCATAAACTGTTCTTATCCCTAAGCACTTCTTAAAAGCATGCGTAAATGTGCGGAAGTCTACGCCTGCTAATGACCCCCACTAAATCTACTGCGCACGACTAGTTCAGCTAGTATGTCCGCGCCGTCGTGTTTATTATGCAAAGAAAAAGTTAGAGACAGGGAATATATTTTTGATCAACTAAAAATTATAAGGGATAGTGGACAAAACTGATTTTTCTTCCTTCTCTGCACATTAGTTTATTCTTATTTTAGGCTCATTTTATGCATCTTAACAATTGAAGAATATTTCGACATTGAAACGCTTTCCTGCGTATTCTTTTCCTAAAAATCAAAGACCTCTGAGGGAGATACATGTATTTCCAGGAACGTATGAAGTCTGGGCTATGTACCGTCTCCAAACAAAATTCTCGGTTTTATAACTGCCTTTTGCGATATTTGCTGCATTTTTCATTTTCTATTATGATACACTAATGTTACATGCAAAAATGTCGCAATTCAAGTGTTTCCTTTCTATACATTTAATCTCACTTCAATTTCAATAAATAAAAATTGTGCATAGATGGCCACAAGCAACATGTATAACAAGTTTGGCTGTGGAAAACAGTTGCATTTCGACAGTAAGTTTTCAGTTTTGTTATACACTATACTATTGTGTATTATTAATTACACTTTTACTGCTCGTGGCGTCATGTCACGCAGACAATAATCCCCTAGGCGAGCATGGCCCGCAAGGTTCCCCAATTTACGGAAGACCATTTGTATCAGGGGTCGTATATAAAATTATCTGACGGCCGCCAGTTAAAATTATCTGGCGGCCGCCACTTAAGAAAAATCACGCCCTAAACTGAAAAAAAAATATCTGGCGGCCGCCAGTTAAAAGTATCTGGCGGCCGCCACTTAAAAAAAATCAAGCCCTAAATTTAAACAAAAAAAATATCTGGCTACCGCCACTTAAAAGTATCTGGCGGCGGTCACTTAAAGTTATTTGGCGTCCGGCACCTAAAGTTATCTGGCGGCTGCCACTTCAAGTTATCTGGCGGCCGCCAGATAATTTTAAGTGGCGGAAATTTATGTATTTTATATATCTCAATATACGCCTCACCATTGCTTCCAAGGTGGCAATTTTTCACGTTTAACTAATTGCAAACAGCAACAAGAGGCCCAGTGGCCTTACACTCTGCTTGTTCGGTTGCAAGATAAAAGAGAAGCGGTAAGGTATAAACTTAGCAGTACATATATCCCTGAAAATTTAAGTCAAAAGCAAAGTCGTCAAAACCTGGAATGCAGCGAATGACCTCAAACTGTTTGGCTCTACGACCAATGGTTTTCGAGATACACAATATCCCTCAAAATTAGAATTGGACAGAATAATCCTAAACTGAACTTGATGACTTAACAGCCAAGAACTACTCTCTATATGCTAAATTCGTACCGGAGAGGCTCAATTTTTGGTCTATTTTCATTCTACGACAAGCCGTTTCAGTGATATAAA
>JAAUYG010042260.1_pt1 | contig 10886 bp, 7 predicted proteins | sample 7278091 | NCBI WGS metagenome assembly JAAUYG01 (sample SAMN14350201, study PRJNA611818) | marine sediment metagenome | isolation source: surface marine sediment (0.6m) | place: French Polynesia: Moorea | collected 2018-08
CCCAGTGCTATACTTTCCATGTTATTGAACCTGTATATAAAGACCACCTGTGTATAAGGACCACATTTTGTTGGTCCCCAGGGTGGTCTTTATATACAAGTTTCACTGTATTACCAAGGCAGCCTAATAAACTACCATTGAAATTATCTCGTGTTTGCGTAACAGGAAGTGGAGCAGATGAAACGGGTCAACACACGCAAGGAGGAGGAAATGCTGCAGCGCCATCTGTTAGAGAAGAAAAGGCTTCCCAAGATCCAGAAGGCTGAGATGAAGACGCGGTCACAGATGTTCAAGCAGAGTCTCCGGATCAGTGTGGTCATGAGTCCAGAACAGGAGAGAGACAAGATTAGACAAGTAGGACTCCTATGAGTAATCAGTTCGTATTTGAGTTTGTATTACAAAGATAATAAGGCACTCTAGAAATGTATATTACAGATAGAATTAACATGTTATTACCAATGCCATTCCTTGATGTATTTATAATGATGTACCCCATACCTTATAAAATAAAGTGAACTTTGGTCCTGAGATATGTAAGTATACTTTGGGTATTTGACCTTAAATCCATCAAAATCATTTTGTAGTCAATTTTGTGCATTTGTTTGAAAATCCACCTTTAATTGCAAAAGCGTAGTAATGGCCTGTAATTGCAAAAATCTGTAGAACGAATTATGTGAATTTGGGCCTGAATAGTGTACTTTTGACCTAAAGATATATTAAAGTTATTTCGGCTTTCTGAGCACTTTTCTAACAAAAATAAAAATTCTTGCAATTGACAGTGGATTTTCGAAAATTGGGCCTTTGAGAATGTTGAGAATGTCGTTGGTCAGGAGTATAAGTACTTTTAACCCTAGTCACTTGAAGCTTCTGTGGCACCATTGTCACTACGTTGAAGCAGAGCTTCAAGGCCCAAGGCTAGGTGTTTTGTTTGCTTTTGTGTTACATCAGTAGAAGGGACAGCTAGAGATGCGACCAAACAAGATGGAAATATTGATTGAATATATTGATTGGGTCTCATTTATACTGTATTTCATGAGCATAATATTTTCATGAATGTATGGGGCTTGCAAAATTAGAGAGAAAAAATTGTGTCCAAAAAATACTCATTTAGAGTATTTTATTCCGCTATGTAAAGTAACTCAAAAGTGATGTAATTTTTTCTCCTTTCCAGTTTGAAGAGTCTGAGAAGAAGCGAGTAAAGGCTGAACAGCTGAGGCAAGAGCTCAAACACCGCAAACAGTGGGACGACATGCAGTCAGTGAATGAGGCCGCACTGCGGGAACTGGAACAGCTACAGGTATCAGTATTATAGTGTCTGATAAACTGCACCAGGTGGTGTACATGTACTAACTAGGGGCCCAGTTGCAGAAAGATCTTACATCTAGGACCGATCTTTATGTCCACAAAAACTTTGGGCTTTTATCGTAGATGAAACTGTGAAAGGTTAATAGATAAATTTATCAATCAGAGTGATATTTGTAGTAAATTCTATTTGGAAGTTTCCACAGTTGGTGACTAAGTTCACTGGGTACTGGATACCTTACTTTGGCACTTCATAAATGATAAAATTTACCAGTGTTTGAGCCACCGTTACGAAGAATACTACAAACGGGTCTCATTTATACAGTAATTGCTCAGAGGTCTATTTGTACGATGTTCCGTAACTCCCTACCGTGTACAGCATGCAACTTGTTTTTGTGTATTGCGCAACCAGGGTGAGAAGAGGAAGATGTTGATGGACCATGAGACACAGAAGATGAAGGAGCTCGAGGACACATACCAGAGTGAACTTGTGGAGTGGAAACAGCAGTTACGGCCGCGGAAACAGGTAAGACTTGGATCAGAGCACAGTCTTGACTTGGGGTCTTTGGTTGGAGATAGAAGGGTCTTGGATCACAATCTTGGTTTAGGCTTCAAGTAGTGATAGGGAGGTCTTGGGACCCAGTCTTGGCTTAGACTTTGGGTAGAGATAGGGAGGTCTTATGATACAGTCTTGGCTTAGACTTTGGTTGGAGACAGGGAGGTCTTGGTACACAGTCTTGGCTTAGGCTTCAGTTGGAGATAGGGAGGTCTTGGTACACAGTCTTGGCTTAGGCTTCGGGTAGAGATAGGGAGGTCTTGGGACACAGTCTTGGCTTAGGCTTCGGTTGGAGACAGGGAGGCCTTGGAACACAGTCTTGGCTTAGGCTTCAGTTGGAGACAGGGAGGCCTTGGAACACAGTCTTGGCTTAGGCTTCGGGTAGATATAGGGAGGTCTTAGGACACAGTCTTGGCTTAGGGTTTGATTGGAGAATAGGGTGGTTTTAGAGACAGGGTGGACACATTTGCTTAGTCTTCAGCTGGAGACTAGACCTTGAAGGATAAGGTTAAAACTGGGGTAACAATAAAAAATATCTGAAAATGGGCTATAAACTACACAGCACACAAGTCATAGATTAGTTAAATAATGGAAGAAAAAGACCCCCTCTTTAAGATTACTGAGTTACAAAACAGCCTTGTCTTAAAAGCTGTCCAACCCAGTAACAATATATCCTTGTCTAGCGACTATATAGCTAGTCGTTGTAGTATAAAGTGTACTGCATACATTTTACATCCAGGCTGTCCGTTTGTGCTATTTTCTGGATTTCTGGAAAGACTTGTGACATTATTGATATGGTGTCTGTGTGTTTTATTTCAGGCGCTGGAAGAGGAGTTCGCACGACAGCTACGTGACCAGGACAGATTCTACAGTGGCATTCTGGACAAGGATGCACCTAATGGACCTGGATCAATAGACTCTGGCTCCCACAAATCCAGTCGCTTATCCACGGTCATGTGACAGCAGTCACATGACAGATTCTCATTGGGCCTTACACGTGTTTTTGTGATATCGGACTGAAAGCAGGCGTTTCAGTGCAGTGCAAATATCATGTGTTTCCTTCCTTTTTATGGGCATGGCTGACGTTCAAGTAATATGCTAGCACACTATACTAGCGGAGTTCATCAGATGGGTTCTTTGTCCATTGTTGGGCCATCATCCATATGTGGAGCGACTTCTCAGCATCAGACTTTTGTGACTGGATTTGTCTACTAAATACACGCAGAAATTTTGTCAAATTTGCATTCTCCAATCTTTGAGATTTCCTTTCTTAGGGGAGGGGAGGGGCTAACCGGTACTAACAGCCAAACAATATGGAAGAAAATTTCATAGTGCTACTCATCCTAATATTTGGCAATTTTTTGGCACAGGATTTTTTGGCACAGGTTTCCTGTTATAGCCTACATAAATGTACTGTCATCTCGTTACTTTTAATTCAAGACATGTCAATGTCATATTGGGATCATTCAGTCTTTAGTTACAGATTTTCAAGAAGCCGAGAAGTTTTAAAATGCGACATTTTACAGAGGTTCCCTGTGATGGCTCGATTGGATTCTTCCCCAGTACTGTGCAATGCTAGCTGATCAGCAAGGCCCATGGGCCTCTCGTTTTTCACTGTATATTCCTAAAAGGACCAGATTAGCATATTTTTCATTCTTCTCAGCCAGCTAAACTGAGAGCAGTGGAATCAAACGAACTAACGCTTGGTGTATGTAGTCGAGGACTAATACTCCATGGTTACCGTGGATTTGTATCCATGGTTGCCATGGACTTGTATCCATGGTTACATGGATTAGTGTACAGTGTCAGTTTTGAAATCACCTCATTAAATATGCATTTGTGTATTTTAAGAAAATTAATTATGATATTGAAATAAACACAAATTAAAATTTTGTTTTCTGCATTTGCTCAATGTTAATTGTGCATTGCGTGATAGCTATTCAAGCCATCCATTCTACAAGAAACTTCAGGACTTGGATTAAAATGAACAGAAATAGGAGTTTTGTTAACTCATTAATGAATTTATTGGATACAAATATAATGAAACTGAACGGGTGGAACTCCAAATGAACTGGACCGATTTGTTTCACATCAAACATATGCGAACCTTGGCAAAGTAGTCTGTGCAACATCTGAGAAGAGGGCCTCGATCCTCGAACATTTCCCATTAGTTGCAACGTGTAATTTTACAAACCTGTCGGGAGACTGTGATGCAGTTGAAGTTGATACATACATGGCAATTTTACAGTAGTACAAATCTACTGTATTCTACATTTTGTATAGGCGAAAATTTTGTCCATCCAAAATTTTGTTTCACTGAGACATGTCAAGCGAAATGTCTCATGGTTATTGCGGCACAGTAGTGTACCGGTATTAATTTCAGGATTTGATTACTGACAAGTAATTTTCAATGATTAGGGGATTGTGGAACCAACATGCAGTTCTTATATAGCGCCCTTTCCTTGCCAAAGCTAGGAATGGAGCCTCACTGGTGGGAAAACTGGCAAGCAGAGTTCGATAACTCGGCTGAAATGGCAATCGCTGCAGTATCCAGCTGGGGCCACGCTGAAAAAGCCCACGATGGCTGCTGTTGATATTTGCAGATTTGGTATACATACTATGCCTTGTGCACTAGAAATGTGGCTAGACACTCGATTTCTTAACAAAATAAAAGACTAAACTTTCCTTAAAGCTACAATCGGCAATAATCAAAGACACGATAGACACAAATCGGAACATAAGTTTATCGAATGCACAGTACACCTCCAAGACCACAATGTAGTATGTTTACTCCGAAAAATACACGTTCACGTATGAACATTCTGACCAGTATCTACAGACACATGTACTGTAGATATGGTAGAAGCATAGCGCAGGAAGCACCCCAGATACATTAATCTAACAGCAAAAATTTCCTGTTAATAATTTATGCTATTAATTTCCACTGCACGTAATTTAGGAATATAGAGTTACATGCTGAAAATGCATATATGTAAGTTGCGCAGCTACGTAACTGAAACAGTAGTTCTAACTCATCTGTTCACCATTGTAACGGCGCTGATGCTTTCATATCACGAAACCCCTTGAGAGACCACTGCCATGAGACCACCTGTCTTGAAGGACCATTAGTTTTGGGCAGCAGGTCCTACATTTCAATGTCAATGAACATATCGCCAAAACCCACCCGTCTTGATCGACCACACTTTTATGGCCAATGGGGTGGTCTTTCAAGAATGGGTTCTACAATTGTAGCACTTTTTTGCCGATTTTTGCATTTCTCACACTTCGCGGTTTCACTCACGTTTTAATATAATAGTGACAGACCTCTGATGATATCATACAAGACACACAGACACAATTTGCTCAATTATGTTGGCATGCCAGTAAAATATTTCTTCACAACTTACATGAAGATAATAAACCCCTCTACTTGCTATCGATTATGTCCAGTCCATGAATTGTACAATCAACTAACATAAGATTCATCCTTCATTTATACAGATGTCAGCTGTTACGGCAGAAGTCTTTTTTTAACACAAGACAAACAGTGAATAGCCCCAAAAGACTAGGCCATTTGGTTTCTCGCAACTGCTTTTTGTATCGTCCAGTTGTCCTCAGATGCAACGCCCAAATCCCCTGACCATCCTCCACACTCGACTCTTCATATGGTACATTATGATGGCATGGGTGGGGTAGTGTGCATTTCACGAATCATTCAAAAAAGTAGCAGCCTTTAGAGATTGCGTAAGCTGTCATGAGAGACCACCTGTCTTGAAAGACCACAGATTCCTGACCGGTCCAGTATTTCAGTGTAATTCCAGTAAATTTCAAGGCAGGTTCTACTGTAGTATGAGCAATGGTGGTAGTGGAACTGGGTTAAGTCTCATTTTGTGGGGATATAATGATATACCGGTTAAGCTGCTAACAGTATGGAAGCCTATTCATATCAAGGGTGCCCACTGCTATACACTTTCTACAGCCCAGTGTTTTAACGTATCCTAGGGGCTACAGCAAAAAAATAATAACCCATAAACCAACAGAATGCATGTAGAAGTACAGGAAATCGGGAACAACTTTCCTACCATATGAACTCTACATACACTTCACAAATAAATGATATTCTTTCTGTTAAAGAGAGTTAGTTACCTGCCCTTTAATGCTAAGCATCACACAAGGATTTCCGAAATGTTCTCTACTAGATCTATGCACTCACTGCGGACAAGCAATAGGACAGAAGTTTTCAATGAACTCATGAAATAACAAAATATACAGTCTTTTCCTTGCATATGTGACTAGTCACCCATGCGTTGGGTTACGGTGGCCCAGCAGCTGCTAGCCGTGGAAATGTCCGTGTATAATTTTCCACTGTTGAGGTCCCACATGAACTGGTATTACTGTGCCCTGTCCTGGGCGTGTAGGGATGGTAACTCGTCCCACGCACTGGCTGTCTGCCGATCTCTCGTGCAACACCTGGAAGTAGACCGTACGTGGCAATATAGCAACAGCGGAAGGCGAGAGTGATGCTAGAACAGAAGGAAGAGCGGCTGGAATTTATCTTCCCAAACCTTAGGCCAGTCAAGATTTTACTCGGGTCCAAGAATTTAGGCTGGCAACATATTATTGTGTCTATCTTAAATTATAATTACTTTATTAGGTGCAATTAATTAATTATGTTAAAAATTTCCGCTTAACAGTGCATGTATATCATGCAGTTGTATTTGATGAGGAACAATGCATTGGTTGTTCAAGTTATCTTTTCATACATTATTTTCCATAAAATTTAATATATGGATATGTATCTGCACTATAGAACTGCAATAATTGGGTCTGAAATATCATTAGGCAATGTAGAACAGATATTTTCCTTAGACTTAACCCTGAATAATAAGGATTGTTTTTAACCCTACAGCTAGGGCACAGAATTGCCTGTATTCCTCAATGGACAAGTAAAAGTACAAGTGACTGTTTCAAGACGTAAACAACAAGCTATCGTAAGTCCTAAAGCCTAAAGAGTCAACTGACCTTGGCAAATGCTGGCGTAGGAAAGGCTGCAAAATCTGTGCGAACTCGTCCCCCTCGTCTGCTTTCGGCCAATAGAGTAGTCACAGCAACTTGTAACTGGAGGCCACAACACAAATCCATTGTCAGGGAATACTATCACCAAAATATCATCACCTATTAAACATCAGCTGTTCCTCATAATAACCAATGATGAAGTACAGGGACTGGTCAGATTGAGGTAAAATCATTCTACGCGTAGCCTAAACTGGTCATGATAAAAATCATTTTATACAAACTCCAGCTCATACAAAGATCATATATATGCTCTTTACAATCTTTTTAAATTCTAGGAACAATATCGTAACACTGTATATTAATCAAATGACTCCAGAACTTGAACCCACAGGCCCTATACTGAAAGTAACTCCGATCAAGCCATTTTTTTAGGTCATCTTACCGTACAGTTATGGCAACGTAGGACAGTTTTACAGAACGTAGATAAAAGAGTATAGAGTTGCAGAAAGCACAATTTTGAGCTACAAGACATACTGGCATTCTACTAAATCCATCTGTTGTTATATTTTACTGTACCCTTTGCTGCCCTGTGAGGTACTGACCTCTGTTGTCCGTCGCTGTATCCCCGCTAACTTGGTCATATCTGTCATCAGCTGGCTGGCAGGGTTACTGGTCTCTGTCATTGGGACAGCGCCTGAACCAGACACAAAATGTCACATTAGAAAATGCTTTGACACATTGTTTTTAGCTTGCAAATAACTTTATTTATGGTGAAGTGATATACTGTTGTAATACACACAGGATTTTGTTTTCTCTGTTTTTTTTTGGTTTTTTTTGTTACATAACAAGTCTAAACGGCACTAATCTTTGAACACGCTTAATTTTGTAATAAAATAAAAGGTACAGTGTTGCAGTAACGAAGCTCACCAGGTTTTCTTTTGGTAATATCCACAACTTTGGGAGCTGCAGACAGTTGGTAGACATTCTGGAAAGTCAACAGTTCATACAAATCATGAGGAATGACATTGAATTTCGCAAATACCAGTTGTACAATGTTAGTCACTTGCTTTGCCATTAGGCAGAGGGTTGACAAGTAGTATATACTGACTAGGTACATAAAACCTGCAATCAACTTAGCAGTGGCACTGTGTGATCTTGCAATTTTATATACTTCTACAAGTATCCTATACATGACACCTACTGATCTACATTTTTAACAACTTCGTTGATCAATATCTGTTACTCTTAGTTACTTACATCAGCACATTACTAACGTTTAGTGGCACCATATACTGTAAATTTATAATTCTTTTACACTTATATATTTGTACTTTAATACTTGACACCACAAGACTCGTGCATAAAGACCATCTGTTTATAATAGCTTTTAAGGCACTATGTTATACATATTTGCAGATATGCTGTAACTGACCTATAAAGACAATGCATAAAGACCAAATAAAAAAAATCTGTGTATAAAGACCAAAATAAAGACCACCTGTGTATGACGCATTTTGTGGTGTTTCTATCCCAGGTTGGCTTTACCTGTAACAGCAGTCCAGTCTCCTTGGACAGTTTCCTCAGTCTGTCACTGGCGTTGTCCTCTCCGTCACCCACTGGGACGTCCCCGAGCTGTACCATCCCAGTACGGCTGGCGAGTCCCATCGGCTTGTCTGGTACTCGCAGTGAGGGAAGTCTACCTAGCTGGTCCTATGTACAGTATAAACAGCACCGACATAAACCTCTTATACATGCTAAAGACACAGCAATACATGTATATACCCTGTTTTACAGCAAAGACCTCTGGACCCGTCTCTCAAAGCCAGAAGCCAGTATTAAATCTCCAATCACTAGCAGGCCTTTACCTCTGTAGGTTCACAGTACATGTATAAGAGAGGCATAATAATAGATTATTTTAAAATCATTGGTGGAAAATTGTCCCGAAGATACCCAAAAGAAGCAAAGAGGCACAAAAACTGTGACCTCTTATGATTGGTCGAAGTTTCATATGTCCAAATGTGTTGGCTAAAGACAGCGTCATGACCAAGGGCAGTTTCAGGCTTTCAAATGACGAAACCAAATGTTCACACTTTGATTTTGTGACGTAAAATATTTTCTATTACGGAGCATTATGCTTGTGTGTATACACTCAAACGTCATATGCATACCTTCATCCTCCGAGCAGCCAGTCGACTGTTCCTTGACTTAGTAGCCTGCAGGGCTTCTCTCAACGCTGTGATCTGGAAGTGCAGTATCTGATAATTGTACCATGCAGGAATTCCAAATGCAGAGACCCCACAGAATAAAGACCGCCCATGGGACCACTGCAGCTGGTCTTAACTGTGTGAGTTGGTCATAATCCTAAGACTATAAAACATTTGGTGGTAAGTGGTCCTTATTCCACGGTGGTCTTAATTTCGAGGTGGTCACAACGTGAGGCAGCTCCACTGTATAGCATTTCCGAATACAGTGGTCCCCCTCTTAAAGCACACTGTAGAGAGCACAGGCCCTTTAGAAAAGATCAAATTTCTTGGCGAGTGAGGTGAATGCATGTGATGATCCTTCTCGGCAATGACACCTCTCTAATAAGGAGAAAATTTTGTGGCAGAAGGGGTGTTCCTATTAGAGGGGGACTATTCTGTCCAGTATTAAGGTGTTTGTTGCATTACCCATCAGTAACAAGGCAACAACAATCCATTTGAGAAACTTATTATTGACTAGCCCCATTCACACTGGATTTTATCTAGCCCCGGTATTGCAAATGTAAGCTTTGAGAACTTTCAATCAAGCTGATGCTATTAGCATATTATCTGCAGCATGCTTTACCTCTTGCAGCAACATTGGTGAGTCTTTGACCACTCCACCGCCAGTGCCAGTAGCTGCGGTTCCACCACCTACAAAAACAGAACGCACATCAATCAATGTGGAAAATGTCATTTTTCTCAGCAGTAATTAATAATATACTGGTATATAGTGTTCAAGACTAAATATGTAACCTGTTATGGCATGAAATTAGTATTTCATGCCAAATATAAAGCTGACCTCCAATACAACTGGTAATAGAGGCTTGAGTTTAGTTGTTTTAATTAGTGATCAACAGCGGTTACTGTGGTAGGAATAACTGCAAAGAACATTTCACTGCTTTTCAAAAAAATTTACCGGTAAATACCATTTCATTCCCCCACATATTTCATACATAGCGTTAGCCCTCGGTCATTTTTAGTCACAAAGGAACTATCTAGACTCTAAGTGTAATCGTAAATATATATTTGATCAAAATTAGTCTCTGTCTTTTTTGTGTACACAATGAGCATTTCATGTCGAGGTACAGTTCTCATGTGCAATTTCCATGTAACATGCCGTGATGAAATTTGTGATTTTTTTTTACATTAAATGTGGCACGGGTGGGCTTACCGTAGAAGCCGTGGCTTTTTTTTCTGTTAAAGAATCAGTGAAAGCATGCCAGCCCGACACTATGCTGTAGAGGCAGTTGGCTGAAGTTTTAGTTTCAGGGCTTTTTTAATTGACTGCTCCAAAATGACATAATGTGATAAAAGGCTAGGCCTGGCTGGGCAACACAGAGGCAATACTTATTGTATTTTATCATATATCTAGACAAGTTCTGCAGTGCCATTTTTCACTGAAGAACTCGCAGCATTTCTCAAGCATCGTATATTATAACCTACCAGCCTGTACAGTTTGCCTGGAAAGCCCCTCCAGCAAAGATTTCTTTGACAGAACTTTGAGCCTCTCCTTCAAGTCCGATTTCTCTGCCTCCAAGCTATCAATATCTGCCTGGAGGGCGTCCATCGTCTCATCAAACTCTCTGGAAGTAGACAATATATAACGAATAGTTTAGAAGAATGTGGTATCCATGGAAGGTATTTATAAATTCGAACGAATTTATATATTCTCACCGTGAGGTGTCAAACCATAACTCTCTGCCGTGGGCTCCAGTCCACGGACCCCTAGCCATCTGGAAACGAATGTACCGGCCAACCACCGGTCATGA
>JAAUYG010028066.1_pt1 | contig 10885 bp, 8 predicted proteins | sample 7278091 | NCBI WGS metagenome assembly JAAUYG01 (sample SAMN14350201, study PRJNA611818) | marine sediment metagenome | isolation source: surface marine sediment (0.6m) | place: French Polynesia: Moorea | collected 2018-08
CAGACCAACCATTCACAGTTTCACTGACACCGATTAGTCAACATAACTTGGGTCACAGCGTAGATCTGTCTTTATCCAGGGTCCTTATGCACACTGTGTTGATACCATGTGTAGGTGCAGAATCACCTCAAGTATCATTCTGGAGATGCACACACATTTATTCGTTCTTCGGTTTCATTTATAACGTTCATCGGTAATGTTCATGTTCATATAGCAGTTTCAAAAAATTTGTTACGCGTGTCATGCCACGAGAACATGCGGGCGTGTGTAGTGTGTGTGTGTGTGTTCCAGAAAAACTGTGTACTGTCCCCCGTCACAACTCAGTTGCGCTATATATACTGAGGAAAATCATTAGACCTAACACACGTCAATCGTCGGGTGGACACCGCCCAATCGCATGTACACATCGTGCATTTACACCATGTGCAATCGGTCAACACATTTTATCTACATTTAATATATTTTTTAAATTTAAAAGAATTTCAATATCGCCACCGTGAGGAATTTCATTCATTATTTATGTCGTTATCCCTGGGCATAACAGTCGACTAGTCTGGTGTAATGTTTAGGTATAAGGGCATAAAGGTGATAAATAATGCCTGAAATTCCAAATTAGGTGATAAATGTTATACCTCAAAATTTCTTTCTCAGGTTTCCTTCACACACAATAACATGAATAATACAATCTTGCATAAATAAGGAGGTACTAAGAGATATCTTGCTAGTCAAGACTAAGCAAGCTTATTCAGCCTACCAGTTTAGATTCATGACAACTCACCTCTGTCCCCAGTTAGTCTCTGATCCTGTTGGAAGCCAGCCTCTAACACTTGTGTTCCTGGCTGTCCAGCTGGGACTGTCGACGGGGAGATGCTCTGACCCTCTGGTGTCGGTCGTCCCACTGCATCACTTACGGCCAACGCGTCATCTCTAGTTGATGTGCCCGGTGGAGGCTGGCCCTGTGACCAGTGACCACCTGGCATTGCCATCTGGAGATGTCGCTGTGCAGCTAAACTCTTCTGTTGTGCTCCGAGATCCCTCGTAGCCCCAGCTCCCAGAATGGATCTACCCATCGGGGATCCAGCCGAGCCACATCGAGGGGACCCCCGAGGGGAGGAGCCTGGCAACGGAGACGACCGGGGCGACGTTTCCACTGGTGTGCCAAATCCACCACTCCGTTGCTTTCTATCTTGGGGTACAGCTTTGGCAACGAGAGCGGTTATCTGAGGAGGGCTGTGGTCATTCCCATTCTCCCTCTCACTCCCAGATTCCTCCGGCTGCTGTGATGAGATCTTGCTTACCATGGGCAACTCAGCTGGTGATTCCCCAGGGAGATCTTGTGGCACATACTGCGATGGCTCAGGCTGGGGCTCACACATCATAGTGGTACTTGTAGGCAAGTATTCTGCTACAGCTGCTGGATGCACATAGTCCCCTGCAAGATCTGGGGGAGCATATTCTGATGCGAGCACCTCTGAACTTGGATTATCAGTGTCTCCTGAAAAAGTCATCTGAGAATCGGCTGAGATGGTCTCAATGGAGGGGTTGACTGGACTAGTCTGTGGTATATACACACTGGCAGTGGGGTCTAATGGACTAGGTTTGGGAGATGGAGGAACATAGCCCTTGATATCCACTGATAATGGGAGATCCGGACTTGTTTGGACCTCAGCAGGAGCCTCAATACCCACAGTTCCTGTATCACCCGTAATTTCATTCTGACCAGCTGATGCTAGATCTTCAACGTCCCGATTCTGTCCCTCACCAGAGTCATTCTCAATGGTTGTAACTGGTGTATCGATATCAATCGTACTACATGCCTCTCTCTCGGTCGATGCAGCTGTCATTTGTTCCTCATTGCCCGTCTCTCCAGACCAGCCACTAAGATCCACATCCAACTCTGTTTCTGTCCCAGGCTTCAGCTCCTCTGTAACAACAGCTGGATCAGTATCACATATCTCTCTGGAATGAGTCTCAGTCTGGTCAGTATCCTGAATACTTGGATCATCCTTATCTAACACAGTATGATCCGGACTCGACCCCTCTGGATCATCACCTCCGACTGTGGCACAGGTGGGCTGGGATGTCTCTAATACTTCATCCTGACTAGGAGAATTGCCTTCTGGACTTGATGTAGCCGGCTTGCATTCACCGGATGCATCTACTGCAACAGCTAATACATCCCCTGTCCCAGGATCAGTGCTCTCTGAGATGACCTCCTGTGTGGGGTCGGCCTCTGTGGGGACAGTCTCAGCCTCTGAGGGGAGAGCCTCGGCCTCTGAGGGGAGAGCCTCGGCCTCTGTGGGGAGAGCCTCGGTCTCTGAGGGGAGAGCCTCGGCCTCTGAGGGGAGAGCCTCGGCCTCTGCCTCCCCAGATACTGCTTCTTCCTCAACTTTCTTCAGAACATCACCCCTGGGTGACAGGCCTTCCGTGGTGTCACTTCTCACTCCAAGTGGACTAGCTGACCTTGCCGGTTCAGATTCCTCAACGGTATCCACCGGCAACGGTTCCGCCTCAGTGCTAGTCCACGGAGGACCCGGCCCATCCCCAGGGCTTACCCCTAAAAAAGGATGCTGCTGGATTTCGACTTCTGGCTCTGTGTCCTCCGATTCTGCTAGGACGTTGTTGTTCAGGAGATTCTCACTGCTGGCCAGATTTATATCTGCTAATCCAGACTGCATACCTTCCACGGTATCCAAGGGCTTCATCACCTGTGGTTCGGACACCTGTGTGGAAGGCATATCAACGCTGCTTCCCGTCTGTCCAGTTTCTCCACTTCCAACTTCTCGCTTGAGTATCGTGATTTGGGGCACTACGAATGGCGGTATGCTGGCAGGGGCATCGTCTACAGGCACGTTCCCAACATTGGATCCAGTGGTAACCATGGCAGCTGGAGTCACAGGAGCAGGTGCCATGGCATTCATCTGCTGTACTTCCTCTCCGAGATAACGGATGTCTCGGCAGGTGATGGCCGACTGCCCTGGTTGGACCTGCTTAGCTGCAATGGAGATATCTAGATTACTAAACCTTTCTAGGTCCAAGTACAGTCACTGTGGTCCCTGCGATTTGAAACCCTCAATATCAAGATTCCCTGTATTGTAAGACTGCCCATTCATGGCACAATTATTGTCTTCTCAATATCAATATCTGTCCATTTTAAGACCACCTCCAATTTAACGCCACATTTGCCTGGCTGAATGGGTGGTTATAATATTATCGGGACTACTGTACAATCTAAAATCCTTAACTCCAATGATACAAAACTTCAAAGCTTCAGTAATGATGATCTTCTAGGATGGGTCCCTTCTCTTTACTACCATATGGATTTATTCAATAAGCACAGAAGTTAGAACAAGCTCACAGTGTTGTTTCTATACACCTTCCAGCAGTGTTCCTGTGCTTAAGCAATAGGATTACTCACAGGTGGATCAACTGAAAACAGCAAACCATGTTCAATTTCCTAAAGGTACTGTGCTCTTAAAGAATTTAAAGCAGTATCATCTACTTATCTAATTCGATTTCACAACTTTTCATTAGTTTTATCCAGCTTAAAGCTTTATCACAGTTTTATCACGTTACCTTTGTCCACAATGGGTTGGCTGATGCAGGTCTTTCCCCCAATGCCATCCTCCCTGTACAGCTCAACCTGCCATATATCCTAGAAATACACAGAAGGCTTGCGTTAGAAACAAATGTCCAGTGATGTGTGTGAAGGAACAATAGAGAAAGATAGCCACCTACACGGCACTGTTTACGCCTTATGGAGCTAAATGCGGTGTCCGCATCTTAATAACAATACAGGGTTCCCTCTATATTACAGCCCTTTATTTTAAGACCACCTTGATTATAAGACCACATAATTTGGTCCAAAGTTCGATTTTGTGTACTATTGAACCTGTATTTTAAGGCCACTTGCAAGATAAGACCACATTTAAATGGTCTCTTCAGTAGTCTTAATATACAGGGACCAACTTACTTTAATGTTGAGTGACGTCAGCCCACGCGCATTCCTCTGAAGATGGCAGCGAGATGCTCGCCGAAAATTCGGGAACAATTTTTTGTTTTCTTTCAGACTCAGTGAGTAGAAAGACAATTTTTCTACTTTAAAGTTGTTTTCAACATTTGAACAAATATCAGGAAAAAGAGACCTAGTAGCCTTCCAATTTCCCTATATTAAACAGAGACTTCCATTCACTGTGTACCCGACTGCCAATATTACCGAGTCCTCCAGTTTCTTGATAAATCTGCCCTCAATGAACTCCCCCCGCGGCATGCTGTCCATAGCGTCCTGGAAGTCCCACTGGACTTCCCGGCTCACCTGGGTGTCACTGTCCTCAAACAGAGAGCACTGTATAGCCTGGAGCAAACAAAGAATCCGAACTTTTGTTAAAGAAAGACTAGAGTATTATTAAATCATTTGGCACAACCAATGACATCCTATGATACATATACACTATACAATAAGTAGCAACAGCATACATTATTAAATAGTAATCTATATTTCAAAGCAATCATATGTAAAGTCACTAATAAGGAAATTTCTTTGTTATCAGCTATAAAACCTAAATTTATTGAACTCTTTCAATCTAAAATCTGATGAATGAAGACCTTGACAGTTGGCTGCCTGCAGAAGGTCGCATTTCATTATATAAACACCAAAGTTGAAGTCTACTGAGCAATATCTGCCAAACTCATCACTGCACTTGATCGAAATCTTTGCCATCATGATAATAAGATTAAATTAGAACCAAATAGTTGAAAGCTAAAGGTAAACTAGAATAATTCCTCTCTGCACATGAAGACCTTTGATTGCTCAGTGGTAATGCAAGGCATTATCGAGACCGATGTGAAGACTTTCAATGTCAGATTCAAGGTCATATCTTATAGACTTACACATCACCGAAATAACCATATCAAGCCCCTGACACCCCGCCCCCCCCTTCAACAATGCCATACATAGCCCATCAGTGTCCAGCACTAACTATTAGGCCTAGATGTTGTCAAGATATACAGCGATAGTAAAACTTGGTTGGGGTTTGCCGAGTACTTTTTATTCAAGTATGTGATCCTGAGAAACATATTCAGGTAAAACCATATGTGGAAATGATGGCAACTGAAAAACTTTTTAGCTATTACTGCAGACAATATGTGTGTAGTTACTACAAAATACCAGCTCAAGCCAATGTTTCATTCAGTTGTGGATTTTACAGAAAAAGCCTTATATCCAGTCACAACATGACGGAAGGTCTAATAACATTATAAACATCCACGTCCCAATCACCTGAAAACCACACTGCGGAGATACATCATGTTTCCAAGGAATCACATGTTGTAGCCCAGCGAGAAAAGAATTGCCGTAGTCCAACGCCATGACACGACACTCCAGCTTGTTGCCACGACTCTCTGTTGTGAGGACGCGACAACGATACCAATAGCGACTGTCACTAGTACGAGCATAGACCTGATCACCAGTCTCTGGCATGGAGTTCATGTCAGCATAGCTAGTCCAGCCTGCATCCAGGACAAACCGCTTTCTGGAAGTGAACATAAATAGCCGAAATATGTAACAATCACATTGACCATACAGTAATCCCCATTTAATAAGGACACCCCTTCTGACAAATAATTGTCCTTATTAGAGAGGTGTCCTTTGGTGAGAGGGAGCATCACATGCATTCACAGTAATTGCTGCTAAAAATGTGTCCTTTAGAGAGGAGCGGCCTTTCCACAGAACGTCCGTTAAGAGACCTCAGTCATCTTTAATTTAGACTTACGATACTCTGAAGAGGCTGAAAACCAAAAGGCCTCATGTGCATGTGACATTTGTTAAGTTTAATCTTCGTTGCCATTAAATCTTCCTATCATTTTACGAAATGCAGCTCTTCATGTATTTCATAGATATATATATTATCATAGTCCAACGCCACCACAACGTCTATAATATATTTTGGTAATGAATGCTAAAGGTTACTATACGGACCATGTGGACCATTGTGGTCAATTATGAACCAAGTTTTACATACCAAAAGTTTGCACTCATCCAGCATATCCACTGGGTGAAAAGATCTATAGAAAGTTTTCCTGTGACCCTATTTAACAGCAACCTGGTAATACCTGATGAGCATACTGAGCCGGTGCAGCTCTAGCAAAGCGGTCTCAGACAATATTGGGAATACAGTGAAATCTCCAGTACGCTGGAGCCGAGATGCCACAGTCAGCTTTATTTCAATCCCTGCAGGAGAGAAAAGTCAACAAAATGTATTACTAAAAGCCAGCACATCACTATCATCATACCAATCAAAATACTGAGAACTACAATTAAAGTTAAGGTGCAAGAGGTAGGTACTTTTTTATGTAGTAAGTTTCAGGTCTCTGCTCACAGTCCATCAATGCAAAAAAAGGCAAGGCTTGTACCTCCTACAGGTGAGTAAAGCCTGGTTCACACTATACAACATCGTATGCAATCAGTCGCAAACAACGCATTGTATGCAACAATCTTTCAGTGTGCACCAGATAGCCAACTCAATTTAATGACCTACATTGTATTTGATGTCAGCAAGAAGTTTGTGCATGCATGAATTCTGGCAAACTCATCAAAGGGGATGATAAGACCTGCCAGTCTTAGGGGATATTTCCCACATGTGTACCATGAATGTGTGATCTAAAACCAGAACAACAAGCTCAAACAGAATGAAAAGCCAAGAGCAGGCAGGGTCCAAAGTCTATTGCCCTTGATCAGATGCACAATGTGAACTGTGCACAATTGTGTGCAACATCTGGATACACTAATCTCGTGCGACTGGTTGCATGAGATAGTCTTGTAGTGTGAACCAGGCTTAATGCACATACACCATATAGTAGAGAGTTCTATGGTGATGTCTCAAGTGGGTATTGGGGATAAGGTGCTACATAAGATTATACAATTACTTATTACCGGTACTACAGGCTACAGTACCTACCTGGCTGCAAATCAGGGCCTGGAAGATGTATGTCTTCATCCCCACATCCTAGCAACAAAGAAACGTATCAGGTTACCAAGCAGAGTAATTGTGCTTTTGTACATAAGTAAATCATAACAAAGAAATTAGTTGCCATAAAAAAAGTCTTATAAAATCAGGAGTGACATCTCTGTTTATTTTTTTCAAATGTCAACCTCAGCCTGTTTAGGTGACATAGTGGACCTGACAAAAAACTAGGATGGAAGAAATTATTCTGCTCTTCAAATAACCAAAAAGAATCTATATATTTGCCAAAAGGCAGAAGCACACAGTTTTATTCATATTTACATGCTAACCAACCGAACTGGTGTTAAATACAGCAGTGAAACAAACCAATCACCAACCAATCCAAGTGCTCACTGTATCCCAGTGCTCAACTTCAGTGAATGTGATGGGAACTTATGTGCCAGTATAGACTGGTAAAAGCCAGCCACATAACCCAATGCATAACACAGATCTATTATAAAATCGCAATACAATCAGTTCAAATGTCACGAGGTTTTTGTTTATACATCAAAAGGAGAATAATCTATTCAATCAAGTCAAAATGTATTAGGAATATTTACCCAACGGTAGCACAGTAGTTGAGAGAGAATCTATCTCCCTGGATATTCCAGTTAAATCCACCGTAACCTGCAGTTCAACGTCCGGCAGCTGCAGCTGTTCCAGAGCAGGATTCCTCCACTGGAGATTATAGATACACGGTGATATTAGAGGGATGTACAGTCAAAACCGGGGAATGCTATAACCAATCCGGCCAACACCTCCAAAGTAGTTATACTGGTCAATACGTGTCAACTGAATTTTTTTTCTGATCACAGTGAAGTTTATTTGCAAGAAATAAGTGAAATATCACTTCAAACAAACATCAATAGCATATATTAAGCTACAGTAGCTGTAGAGAAAAATGTCCGAGCCTTGGACATTTCTTTATCTGAGCCTGTAACCACAACGCATTATTGCTTCTGATTATTATTGTTTCTGATTTACAGCCATGCCTTTTGTTAAACCATCTGTATCATCAAAAGCAGTTCCAGATTGCAGCCCATTTCTATTCACATGCTAGTCACTCCAGTGAATATCAGCACAACACAACCAGAAACTATATGTACCTCTTGATGGATGATGCAGGTATCATCCTTTGCCAACGCCCCAAACTCTAAATCGTCCAGGACTAAAACTTCATCAATCTTCTTGATAAACTGCAAAACAATGGTACGCACATAATCTTTTAGTAACATATACTGTGAGAGGGAATGACATTATGTTATACCACCAGCAATCAAAATATGCCGCCCAACAACTCCATCCCTAGTGCCAAGTTAATCAATTAATTCTTTCAGAGTCAAAAATATTCTCAGATAAGAAATCTTGGTGACACTGAGGTCAACCAAACTGGCCGAAATAAGAGTGGTTTCAATCAGGAACTCCCAGCATCTACCTTCATGTGAATTTATATTATATAGGTATAATTACTATTGGCATTTACATTTGCACTTTGTGAGATAGATTCCATGCCAAAGTTAATCCAATGTTTCGGCTTTTACAGTACTCTAAATAAGAAGAAAGTTCCAAACGCATTACAAATTGTAAACGTTGGCAATGTTTTCCAAACGAAATAATAGATTTGGCACACAAAATATTTTACCTCTTTTAGGTCAGCTTCAGCCACTGTCAGTTTTTGCTGAGCCTCCTCTACTGTCTCTGTTCTCTCCTTGCAGGCAGCCTGAATGGGAGCGATAAGATCGATAGCTTTTCTTTTCAGCCTATCCTGCAAGCACACGATGCTCTTCCTGACATTTCGATCATGGGCCTTAGATCTGTAGAAAAACACCAAAACAAAAAACAGTAATAAGAAACAATGACAGTCATTGAAAATAATATGCAGTTCTTATTGATTGCTACATTCTTAAAACATTAACATATATAGCATATTACATTTGCAAAGCAATAAACTTTACTCACAAAAACCAGAAGTGCCTTGACGACACTGCTTAAAGAAAGATCACAAAATTTAACGACTCATTTTACAGAGATAAGTTATAATTCTCTCTCTCTCTTTCTTATGTCATACTAATGCAAATCATGATAGTCAAAGCTTGGAGCCTTGTAGTAGAGCACACTGCGTAAATCTGACAAGGTCTGCACTTTCAAAAGAAAAAACCCACTTAAGTAAGAAATCCCAGCAATGTACACTGCTAAGACTGAGACACAAGTCAAAACTTAGATTTTAAGTTTTTCAAGATCTGTAGCACTTTCTGTAGTTTCATCATACTTACCGCTCTACTAAGTTATCCCGCATCAAATTAAGCTCTTTCGCTTTCTGTTGCAAGGAATTGGCATTCCTAGAGAGTTGAAATATATAGCATTGAAGAAGCACGACAGCCGTTATGACACATGTCCATACACTGAAGACTTTAGCCTTTAAGACGTACAACTAAAATATCAACTTTACCAGCAACAAGTCCTTCCAACATTATATAAATACCACCAACATTTCTACATTTACACCATTCAAAAAAACTGCACATGTGTGTAAAATGTTCTATACAACATACATCTAACAGGTACACACATATTCACTGTACACACCCACCTTATCAACTGTTCGCGCCTCTTCGTCACATCATTCCTTTTTTCCTGAAAAAGGTCAACATTCCCCTGCAATACTGCATCATACCAGATTCCTTCTCTTTTCACGAATTACTTTGCAACAATGTTGACAGGAAAATCTACAAACTAAGCAATATACCGTTTAACTCAATTTAACTAAGCGTAAATGAATTATATGCTATTACTCGCAGCCTTCACGATTGGTTGTCCTGATCATGCTGGTTTAAGCTTCTATTTTCCCTACCATGCTGTGGTTTCTGGTACTATTTATTTATGAATGTGTACCGGTATTAATCGCTAAATCAGCTGGTTTCCAATATGTAATTATGATGATGTTGTACTGATGGAGAAAGTCTCTATTCAAAGTGCAGGCAGGTCAATAAAAAATGCTGTTTTTAGCAGTTGCTGTATCATAACATCCGCCATAAGAGAACAATATCTCAGTGATTTCAGAACTCACTGTCATCAACAAGGATGTGACTTTGTGTTCTGCCATACGGCCGACATGTACCACAGAATTACAGCCAGCGCAGTATGACACAGGATTGGTGTCTGTAACACAGAAAATGTCATCAACTATTAACACCAGCAACACTTTTAATTGGGAAGAAACATGAAAGCACACATGCACAGAAGTATCTGGCCTTAGTAATATACATTGAGCAGCATCGCTGCACACCACAACCATCAATGCTATTAAGCATCAGCCGTGTCAGTGACATACTGCTGCCAAAACATGTAGATGGCTTTAGAATTAACTTAAGCATGTCACTTTTGTGAATATGGCCAATGTGGCACAAGTTGGACTCGCCATGTATGATTTCCTATTGATGATTAATAGTAAACATAGGGCCTAACTTGGCTCCATTATGAGATATAAGGCTTTAACATGTGGGTGACCTTGACTTTGACCTTTCAAGGTCAAATGTCAAGGTGTCATTGGACTGGCCATATATGGTTTCCTACTGATGGTTAATGGTAACATATGGCCTAACTTGGCTCCTTTACGAAATATAGGGTTTTTGAAGTGTGGGTGACCTTGCCTTTGACCTGAAATCTGGGTAACCTTGACTTTGACCTTTCAAGGTCAACATGGTCAATGTCAAATCTAATGGCGCAGTTGGACTCCCCATATATGACTTCCTATTAGTGTCTAATAGTAACTACATGTTTAGGAGTTATAGCCACTTTGAAAAATTTTCTCCTATCTCTTATCATTAGGGCAAAATTTCGTTTGCAAGCTTGTCTGCGATTGGTGGCCCTCTATCTGGTCTACC
>JAAUYG010067195.1_pt1 | contig 10885 bp, 8 predicted proteins | sample 7278091 | NCBI WGS metagenome assembly JAAUYG01 (sample SAMN14350201, study PRJNA611818) | marine sediment metagenome | isolation source: surface marine sediment (0.6m) | place: French Polynesia: Moorea | collected 2018-08
ACTACTACTACTACTACTACTACTACTACTACTACTACTACTACTACTACTACTACTACTACTACTACTACTACTACTACTACTACTACTAGTGGGGCATGAGAAAGGGACCCTTGCGGCAAATCGGTGCGAAAATGTGCTCCGGGAGCCATGTACATTAAGTCTTCACTATCATATTGGGCAAGTCGTTATACAGTTAAATCCTATCAAACGCGCATGTCAATAACGGATTTCTACACGCCTACCCGCCTACCACGTATAAATTCATGCTGGACTCCTTAGATCATTATTGCGACATATATAATGAAAGCCTCACCGAATAAATGCCACTGTTGGGGTGATTCAGTATGACTCCTCCCAGTCGGTTGGAGTACGGCAACACCACGTATGTCCTGGGTAATGAGTAGACGTACCGTACTGTGTCCTGCCGTGCCGTGCCGTGCCGTCCTTTCCGCACTCTTGGAGAACACTGGCGTCTCCAGTCCTCGCTGCCAGGCGACGTCACTGCTTGCCAGCAAACGCCGTGTAACCACACTCACTCCCCACTAGGGGCAGATTGTCTTTCCGAAAGTCATTGAATCGCTGTCAACTTAGATTTAGCGTTGTCACTTAGCGTCGGCTTCGGCTGGGGGCCCCGCGGGCAGCTGCCTTCACGGGAAGGTGTCGTAGCGGTTCTCCCCTGGTGGACAGTGGAGACCGCACAGTGTCTCGCCACTCACACATACTGCAGATTACTGAATACAATGCCACTGCTGCAGGGCTACTTATTTTCAGCCGGTGACGTCTAAATTAAGCTGGAACGGATTTCCGAGGACAGATGTGAAGGAGCCCAAACTGCCGGGTCTTGCGAGGTGTCTCCTAGGCGCTGGCTTCATTCTCTCAGCCTAACTGTTCCTGTAGTTTGTTGGTGGTTAAGGGAGGAGGAGGGGAGGGGGACGTGTTGAATTGTGGAGAGAAAGGCACAACGGACATCAACTGGGACCTGTTCCGTAAAATAGACATCAATTACGTACCAGGCCCGAGGGGAGCATTCTGGCCTGTTGGGGGTGTTGATAGTAATACATGCTGATAGACTTCCCTGGGCTCTTCCATTGCATGTCAGACAGGCAACTTTTTGTCAGCACCGGATAAACGAGCATGATATTTTTTTTCTGTTTTCAATGAGTGATAAATTATCGGAAACACTGCGATAACAATGAGTCGGCGGTAACTCACCGTTGGGTGTTATATATTCGCGTGCCAGACCACGGCCGTTCAATTGTCCTGTTTGTATAGAAGGGCCGAGCTACCGCGATAATAGGGGGACTGTTGCATGAATAAAAGATGATGTTTCCCCGGCTGGACGTGTCAACCTTTGCTGCCTGTCGCCTGTGGGATGAAACCGCAACCGAGCTGTCCCCAGTTGGGATCAGAACGGGGGAAGGATCAGAGACAGATTACTTTACAACTCCATGTCCTAGGGGTTTCTAATAGTCTCTGCTGGCACTACGGTCTCCAAATACTATACTGTAGCTTGGTCTCGTTATAACTGCCCTCCATCTACCGATAAACAGGATCAGGCTTTTTGTATGAAAAAAAGACAAAGCCTTGCATGTTATTACCCCTGGTCTAACCGGTGTCCCCGTGTTGGAGTAAGGGTACACCCCGTCCGTGTTCGCCAATATTAATAACCGCCTGTTGATGAGCGCGGAAAACAATGCGGACTCCCCCAAGCATTGTCCGCAGGTTTCTGCGGTCGGATGTCCCACAGAAAAGACGATGTAAATGCACAGGTTTGACACAATGGCAGGCACAAAGATAGCGGTTGCTTGCTGCTCGGTTTCCAGTCCGGGTATTGACCAACGGGCTACAATAGGCGCATCGACTGGGACATTGTGCGGACTCACGGGAAACATTATCTGCATCCACTTACACAATGGTATCTTGTAGAACACATATGAACTGTCATGAAGTTAGCAGACATCTAATTAATGGACTTCCCCAGGTGCGATTTGTCATTCATATTTTGTTAGGGCTAATGCCCATTTTGTTCTGTATAAAGGAATGACTTCTCAACCAACATTGAACTGCAAGCTACAACACGTGTTGTTTTAAAGTGTTATTTTAAAGTGAACATCTGTTGTATACATTTAGCCGTTTTGGGCGTCTTTTTATTAATTCTTCTGGCAATGAGGCTTCAGATTTAAGTCTTACATAGTTTAACGTGACCTGGAACGCATAAACCTTCAAACAAAAATCACTTTTTAATAATTTCATGAATTTGGATATGTCCTTCACAGTAGACTCTACCACTCACCGTAAGGCCCATCCAAAATTTACATTCATTTGGTATTTTTTTTGCTTTTGTGAATGCCCTCTCTTGGTCATTCCTTCCATCTGACTTAACTGAAAGATATATAATAGTGGGCCAATCCTTCCCAGGCCATGCAGATTTATACTATGTAGTTGTAGCAATGCCATTCTTTGTAGTACAGCGAGTACCAACACGCACAATCACACGTACTAAATATACCACCAAGTGCAGTGTTGTTCCAACGTGCACAGTGCACACTAGCATCCCCAGGGCCTCTCCCAGTCTCCATATTCCATGGCGTCCGATCCGGTGCAGGAGCTCAGCTTTTTCCCATGGGGCAACGGGGGGATTTGGTGTCGTTTTATCTAGACTGATCAGGAGCAGGAGCGGGATTCATAATAGCGAGCTTTACTTGGCTCCATCCACATATAAAGCTACACTTCGGGCCCTGGCGCCCGTCTCTGCGCGGGATCTATGAAATTACCATAAAACATCTAAAGACCTATTACCATTCGCGGCCAGAAACCTTCTGTCACCCGCTGTTACGGCCCGGATATTGGGAGGTTATGATAGCAAACCCCACCGTGATTCATGACAGACTATTCTAAACGCAAATCTCATGAATATGGATTAGTGGGAACATTTTGCTCCGGCTACTATCAGGAGGGCCGAGTAGCGGCGGGGAGCGTTCTCCCGTCGATGAACTCGTTATTTCCCGGCACCGCACCGTTGATTTATGACACGGCGTTATTTCATGCAAAATATAAAAAAGACAACCGGTATTCTGTCTGTATATTTTTCTTGGCTATCATGCACACACGTTGTCATATAGTGTTTGGATTCGTATGATTCCAGTAATTGTAGCACCGACACTATGGTGCATAATATATTGGTGCATTTAGATTTTATGATCCACACAACAATATTTATGGACCTCGAGCCCTACGTGTGCTAAAAAGATAATAGAGATGGAAGAATTTATGCAGGCCTGCAGTTTACGTGGTGTCATAACTGAACCCTGACGATGGACAGGCAGAGGACGTGTTTAAATGGAAACATGGGTCACTGACCTGGAGTAGATTATGTTCATCAAGTCTTTCAAACAACACATACCATATACATTGATACAGTGTACATGTATGCAAACAGAAATGTGTTTCCCGTATTTCTTAGGTTAACTATAGCTACACTGAAAGAAATGTAATATTTATATCCGTTCTGGATTCAATTTTGTTATAAAAATCTAGAATTATACTTTGACTTTACTCTAGGGACACAATAAACAGACAAGTACTACAGTGTAAGTGTATTGTCATTGACAAATAACTGTTATTGACAAATGTTATTGACAAATGTAAAATACAAGCCCCTTGGTTGCATGCTCCCAATAAAAATAAATGTAAATGGCAAAGATAATACATGCAATTAGAGACCCCCCGTGCAGTAATTGTTTCTTAGTATGTAACAACTATGTAGCTGACCTGGCAGGTTTCGATATGACAAAAAAAATGGCCAGTGTAAAATGCCGTGTAACATGTTGAAAATCTCTATTTTCGGTCAATATTCTGCAGTGGTGCCCTGTAGAGAACTATATTGAGTGTTGAGAGTTTTAGGATGATATGGACTCTAGCTATTTGTAGGTCACTCAGAGGCAAAGATGATGTCATCCCATAATAAGATTTCTAACCTTTTTTGTTTCCTTATTTATTGACAAATAAATGTTAATCCGACGTTAGCTTAATAAAATTTTACTTACTTGTTTGTTTGTTTGTTATTTTTTTCATAGCCAAGACGACACATGACGGCCATGTCTGTGGCAAAGGTAGTTTACGGATTAGGGCCCTAAAAGATGTAGAACCTTTGAAGGCCACTCATTGGCAATGATACATTTTGAACACTGCATGTAACTCTTCAGTTCATTCCTTTTGTCAATGAAAGGAAAAGCAGAATGGCACAGACCTTGAAGGCGGAGTGGTGACAAGACTTTGATTTTGATTTTTCTAAACCATTAATATAAATGTCATATCATATTCAGGGATTCCACATGGTAACACTGTGAATCTCTCTTACCTTCTAATATAATGAGAGCCACGCCATGGTTTCAGTCGTTTATGAAATAGGTGCTTACATTTAGAACTCCACACTTGTAACTAAGGTCAGATTAAAAAGGTTGTTTCCTATTACATTAGCGTACATAATCTGTGCAATGCGCGACCTTGGTTTGACCTTTTAAATTCCCCTCAAAGATGACGCAAGATATCGATGATGAAGCCATTTACGTGTACATGTATATCCTTTCCTACTACATTTATGAGCCTCATGTGGAAACAAAAGCCACAGGACACCTGATGTTTGCACATCCAAGGGTTGAACATCCAAGGGTTTCACCTTGCACAATCCCTGTTACAGCCTGTTCAGGTCGTCCAAATTGAAACGTCACACACACTATTGGCCAAAATGCTTGGTCACACGAATACACAATCGGTATTTTTTATCTTCTTAAAAGTCCCTTTAATGAATATCCGTCTGAGTGGTAGCAACATACAAACAACATACGAAGTTACAAACTTTATAAACAAACTTCCTATTCCAGGTATTGTACATCTGAAAAAAATGTACATTTTGGCTGATAATGTACACTAATATCATATAGGCATTCCTCGCAGACTTCTGATAAATTTGTAATACCTGCAGATATCGAAAAGTACATTGATTTGAGTGGGATGTATTGTGTACATTGCATTATCTAAATCTTGATGCGCCTTCCCATCAGTACCAAAAAAATATTGTTTCTTCCTCCGCCCTTTGCGCATAATTCGGCTCGGTTTTGTGTTGTGTCTTTAAAGCAACAATGACGGCAGCTGTTATTAAAAGTATCCTCCCAGTGCGTTATATTCATTTTTGACCTTATCGTTATTTGCGTATGTTTATACCCACCCAACGTTTGGTCTGCATTGACTGGTTAGTGTGGAAGACCGAAGGGAAAAGCTCGGTGTAGGAGGTCTACTGCAACCCTCCCTCGTGTGGACTACAAATGCCTAACCAAGTAGGCCTAGGCCGAGACAAGAACGGGACAACACGTCGTGATACAATAAAACCAAGGATAGGAAGTGTTCGGGCAAAGGGGCAGCAGATCAACGGAAGCGTCTCTGGTGCCGCGAAAATTGCCTCCGTATTTCTGGCTTGTCTCTTATCTCAGCGAGCCCGATGACAGGTCGCGGTAGATAGCCCCCAGACAGAACCGAATAATGTGTCCACTCTGTTTGTTTCTCCCATATCGCCGCCTACCGCCGTGTCATCAAGCAAACTGCCAATTCTCTCCTTCACGTCCCGGTTTTGTCAGCACAAATTGAGGCGACGTATTAGCCCAGTTTGGGACAATGGCAGAGAAAGTGAGCTTAGGGGATGGGTTACTGGGCTGGTTGGCTGGCTCGCTGGCGAGAAGTGGTGATAACGACTGTCCGGTTCCCTGGCCGTCAACACGATGCCTGCTTTACTGCAAATGACATTATCAGAATTGATTCACAAATCAGCACGCCACCCTGACTGGGCGACATGGGGGTGGTGAATCATAATGCCACAGAGAGAAACTGAACATTAAACGAAGGAGAGGTGCAACTACATGTACATGGTACTAGCGTAGTAGGTGTCAAATATACATCACCATCGGCGTCGTACTGATAATAAATAGTACATGTGTATCTATCTTCCGCTGAGTGACAGGCCATCAACACGCCTGGAAATGTACATGGGTACTTTCAGTATATAATGAATTTTTTAGTGACGAATGACACCAAATTGTATAACACGGTTATTATACATGTACTACGCGAGTGGCGAGGAGCACGGACAGCACCAAACTATCCAGGCCATCAAGCTCCATGATAGTGAAATCCAATACTAGCTAGCAAAGCACATCGCGCGCTCTACCACAATGTATTATTCATATGCTGAGGTAATCTAACCATTAGTATTAAAAACAGTAGCTTCGAGATGAAACGTTGTCCATGATCTATGCCCGACGACAGATTAATCTGCATTTCAATTTATTAAAAATAAATAATAATAATAATAATAATAATAATAATAAGTAAATAAATTAATAATAACTTTCAGTACTTCACCATTTCTTCCAGTTTTTTTTTTCTTATGCATGCTATACAAATGTATTCTTGGGATATTGGAGTGTTTATGAAAAGGCATTCATTTGGAGGCATTCATAGTTTGTAACGAACTGTCGTACTGCCATTCTGATAGCAAATAGTTGACAATTAATTACACCTGCAATCTCATTTTATGTAATACAAATGGAAATGGTAAAAGTAAATGGTTATTTCCAGTGAGAACATCGGCTGTAAACAGACAAGTTGCCAGTCTAGTAAATAAAGTGTCTTTGAGTCCATGAAATGCAGTTACGATATTTCCTCAGCGCATTGGCATATTTAGCTCTCGTGTTCCTTCAATACTATTCTGTGGCCTTTTTTGTGCAGCTTATAGCCTTTCGTTATTCAAAACTTCCTCTTTCTAGCTGTCGGTTTGTCAACAAGGTTTGAAAAAAAAAAAGAAAACAGCTTTGCAGAGATCCTTAGTAACACATCACGAAAGGCAAGATGGAGCTTCCTCCCACTAGTAAAGTTAGTTCCATTTCATAATTCATAATCTGCGTGTAGGTGTCGTTCATATTTCCTGCAACGGTGACATTACTAACTCACAAGCATTTAATTACGCCAAAGCCCACATGCAGTTCAGCGAAAATGAAAGTGACAGGGCACACCAAAAGCCAGATAACTGATTTTGTAATTAAGCGAAGGGAATATTTGGCGCCACAATTTCGCATCATGAATAGTCGGTTTTATTCGGAAACCAGACTGCCCTCCTTGCTCATATTATGCACTGATTACCCTTTAGCCAATCCCATTCCGTCGTATAAAGTTTCGACCAATCACTAGTCGCCGCGGTGTGACCATTTTCCTAAGGTGTTTAAATACTCCCTGTGATATGACATGGATTATAGCCATAACAACAAAGAACATGGGGAATGAAACGCCCAAACAAAGACTATTGCAGAAACATTATGTTGTAATATTTGAGCAAACCTTTTTATGAATGTTTTGACGGATACACTATAGCAGTACGTACGTTGGTCAAGGCATGTGGCCCGTTGCTATAACTAAGTAACGTGTTTACATTTTGGAAAAGAAAACTCTCTGCGATATCGTCTGGCTACTCGCGCAATAGCTAGAGCAATAGGAGGGACTCGTAATACAGGCTACGCTATTATATGGCGAGCCCCTCCTAGTGTATTGAAATGAAAGCATTTCTCTTGACTATAAAATGTGTCGAGGCTAGAAAATGTTGATTTGCGTCATATGCTTGGTATGACTTTTAATTTAATCACAAACGTTAAGTGTTAAAGTAGATTTAAAATATTAAAACCTAAACCGGTCATGTCAAATATAGACCTAATTAAAGACATACATCGTCGAAAGCTGGTTCTTAAGAAGGTCACTGTGCTTCTTAAAGGCTTGTCCTGACCTACATGTACAGAAGTTTATTGTGAGTCCCTCGAATTGAAAATAATAAATGCTTATCATTTAGTTAGTTTCTCATATTTTGGTTCTTGACAGTTGGGTCTTTAAAACCTGACTTTCTTCGATCGTGGTCTGTCAGTCTATATAATAATCTGGCATCATGGATCTCTGGTGTGTGATTCTACTACAAAAGTATCCCTGTCATATAGCTTCAAGTTTTCAAGTACAGAAATTTCTGTAGTAGGCGTAGCGAAAAAAAAAACTACACATACATACAAACCATGAAACGATGTTAGCGCACAGATTTACTGTAAAATATGTCAGTGAACGCAACATTTAGGCACATGGAACGCGGCCCTAGCATGCATAAGTACACTACCTATACTGTAACCAAATGTTATGATCTTTGTTATTTCACCCAAATATTTGTGGACACGTAGAACATGTCTGCGGGCTACCCATTAACTAAATAAGCTAAAATATGGGTCAAAATAAAGGTCACCATTGGCTTGGATGGGCAATTTGAGTTAATTTGGATTGCGGTTGATGGATTCGGGACAACATGGAGGCTGCATGACCTTTATTTTCAATGCCCCGTTAATGGTAATTGTATGAATTTTCGGCGGGAAATGAACTTCCGCAAAAGTCTGAATCTGCATGTTATGGCTGCTCGTTTTTAGTTGCTACGTGTTGCGACAGTCAATTTGTTTTACTTTAAGTTTTTTTTTTCGTTTTGGTTAACATCATGAGACCCTCTATTGGAGTGAAAAAAAAAGAAAACCCTAACAACAAAATTTTGACTTTATTTTTCGTTTAAGATTGAAATCTAACATCCCCCAGAAATACATCAACCGCCTACAGAAAGTACAAAACTGCCTGTTCTGTATTGTCACACGTGCTCGACCTTTCATCCTTGCCTCTCACAAACTTAGGGAACTACATTGGTTGCCCCACCAATACCAGATTGTTTTTAAATTAAATGTGATGACATACAAAGCCGTCAGTCTTTTGGAAGCAGGGTATCTTCGATCTATCCTCCTGCCCAGTGTTCGAGCGCGAGGAAATGGGCTCTGTATCCAAACATTGGCTACAAACAACAGTACTGGCTCAAAATACTTTCACCTTGCGGCACCAATTGAATGGAAAAAAGTCCTTATGGATATCCGTTACGATTATAATTATCGACAAGCCTTATGGCCTGACCTCCAGCCAACAGCTTTTGCCAATGGACAAAGATTCTGGCTGCCGTTTTTGAATCAAGCACCTTGTATTTGTTTGTTTTACAAGGAAAAAGGGCCTCTAAAATTGTGTTTGTTTTACAAGGAAAAAGCGCCTCTAAAATTGTATAGTACCACTACCATGATGGCCAATTGGAACAGAAATTGCAATATCTCAGAAATAGCTAATCGCAGAGCCGAATGAACGAAAGTGTGGGACACGGGGACAGTAGTGCAACATATCTAGGGTACCTTTGGCCCTGTGGTAAGTCACTTTGGTTTTATTTGGTGCGCTTGTCATAAAGTGGCCTGCAGCTTGAAAATGAATGGCTTGTGGTGTGGAGCCGATTGAAATTTAGCACTCTGTGATACCAGTGAAACATGTCACGGCAACTTTGACCTTGTAGTGGTCAGTATCGGTGTGCGGTCGCTCGGTGTATTTGTCTCAAAGTTGAGTGAAATTTGATGGAAACTTTCAATTGGTTAAAACTGATGTAACATTTGTATAAGGTTTCAGTTGTCTTAATGCTGTCAAGGTACGTGACCCTCTTGTTTTGAAAAATATGTGCACCATGTGATTTAGTACAATATCTATAAGGTATAGAGAATCATATTGGAATAGTGCCATACAAGTAATTCGATGAATGTTTGCGAAGCTCTGAAACGGATCAAGCAGACACCGTCCTTTAAATGAACGGGGTGATAACAGCCTTTTCACAACGTTCTTCAAATAAATCATTCTATGAAATGGATCAAACAAATATTTAAAATCCGTTAGTAATTTGTTACGATCGTTCACTAAACCACCCTACCACACCCGTCTTCATAGAAACTATCAGGTTAGGGTAATAAACCCATAGTACCATCCAAGCTCTTTGGCCTCGAAGCTCATAAAAACAACCTATTATTTATATGCGTGGTATATACTTGAATCGTTTTCTTTATCAAACGTTAATAGATTGTATAGTGCAAGAGTTATGACAGCGCGTCACAAGAATATAACATTGCGTGAGTCCGCGGTTGTATTTTGAGTTACAGGATAAATTATGCAAGACAGCTCACCTGGTGTCCTCCCAGGGTAGTACGTAAATATCCTCCTGAATAAACGAACGCTCAACATTATCAATTGATCATGGCTCCGCGGAAGAATACATTTTGCATCTGGCGTTCGTCGTGTAGTGACACAGCCGTACAAGGAAATTTACACAGCTAGTAGTCTATTGTAGACATTGTTCATATATTATTTACATGTTTTACTCCCAGTTTATCTTTAGTCACTACTGACAGTCTTTATCTTCAATTATTAAGCGAGTATTGACTGTCTCGCAGTAAAGGCCCATAACATATTTTACGTAAACATGAAGAGATGAGTACAGCCATGCGACGAACGTTGACATCTTAATTAAATACGACTCCATAAGAAGTTATAAACGGCAATTCATTAACTAGGTTGTCATGTTGTACACATTTAATGCGCATTTCACGGGCTGGTGCCCGCGTGTAGACATAACACAGCAAGCAATCAACAACAGTACAGGCAGTGCAGACATAACTATGAGAAAGCGTTCACCAAAACACGTCCACTATAGAAGAAAAATCCCTCGCGGCAGCTACATGTACAATCATTCTTCTAAGTAAACGTCACTGTTTTGCATTGTCCTGCGTCGATCTGTTCTGGAAAATAGTCTCTGAAGTTTGCTCGAGTCCGACTCAACTGTTGGCTAGTCCGAGACTAATTTCAAACACACGTATAGCACGGGGTTACCGGACAGTTACGAACACTGTCAAATGCATCATAATAAAATCAATACATTAGTGTGCAAAAACGGCATTTGTTTATATAA
>JAAUYG010067472.1_pt1 | contig 10885 bp, 9 predicted proteins | sample 7278091 | NCBI WGS metagenome assembly JAAUYG01 (sample SAMN14350201, study PRJNA611818) | marine sediment metagenome | isolation source: surface marine sediment (0.6m) | place: French Polynesia: Moorea | collected 2018-08
AGGTTAGAAACTCAGACAATTGGACAACCCACTTTTAAATTCTCATTGTCCGTCAACCTATCCTGAGCCTGACTTTCAGTTTTTATTAACTTAACCTTGACTGGGCTGGTTTCGGTTCTAATGGGAAAAGTCATTAATCGCTTAAGCTATCTTGCTCTTAATCTTGGCGACTAAATCGATTGTTTCCTCGTTTTCAGGGTTATTTACTCTGGTTAGCGATCGCTGTTGTCGGTGGTTATATGCCATCGATCGGGGCAGTATCGTCTTAATTGCTCAGTTAATGGGTGGACATGGATTTAATCCCGCAATTTTGTCGGACGCTCACGTTGATGAAGTTGTTCATGGGGGAAACCCAAGGGGCTGACACCTGAACTTGGTGCAGGTGCTTGAACGCCCCGTCCAAGACCACACTTCATCGCTTTATCTGGGATACATAGTTGTGCTCTGGCGATCGAGAAAGCTTAAGCTAATAGTCGCCATTAACTCAATTATGAGATAAATATGAAAGAAAAGTGATATGATTATGAAATCAAGGTCACTTATTTTTCTATGGCGGAAACTTTTTTAAGGCGAGGCACTATTTTATTCTTTAGCATAACGCTAGGTATGTGGCTCACTGGCTGTAATGGGACAGAGAGAACTTCGTCAACAGCTACATCAAATAATACGGATGTCACTGATGTTGCTGCCGACTCATCAGCAGACACCGAAGGTAAAAAGAAAGTCCTGACTACCTTTACTGTCTTAGCAGACATTGCCCAAAATGTCGCAGGAGATAAGCTAATGGTAGAATCCATTACACGCATTGGTGCGGAAATTCACGGCTATGAACCTACTCCTAGCGACATCGTTAAAGCCCAAAATGCCGACTTAATTCTTTACAACGGCATGGATTTAGAGCGTTGGTTTCAGCAGTTTTTAGGTAATGTGGAAGATGTCCCTTCGGTGTTGTTGACAGAGGGTATTGAGCCAATCCCGATTTCTGAAGGGCCTTACGCTAACAAACCTAATCCTCATGCCTGGATGTCGCCTCGCAATGCGCTGGTTTACGTGGAAAATATTCGTCAAGCCTTTGTAGAACTAGACCCAGAAAACGCGGATACCTACAATGCTAACGCAGAAGCCTACAGTGAACAGTTAAAAGCAATTGATGAAGAACTACAGGCAGATTTGGCACAAGTGCCTGAAAATCAAAGGTATTTAGTAAGTTGCGAAGGAGCATTTTCTTATCTCGCTCGCGACTACAATATGGAAGAAATTTATATGTGGCCCATTAACGCCGAACAGCAGTTTACTCCCAAGCAGGTACAGGGCGTAATTGAAGAAGTGAAAGCCAATAATGTACCCACTATTTTTTGTGAAACTACCGTGAGCGACGAAGGGCAGAAACAAGTTGCCAAAACGACGGGAGCAAGATTTGGGGGCAACCTTTATGTAGATTCCCTTTCTACAGAAGAAGGACCAGTTCCTACTTTTATAGATTTACTCGAATACGACGCTCGTACCATTGCTAATGGTTTGTTGGCGGGTAGTAATGCCAGTAAACAGTGAACAGTGAACAGTGAACAGTAATCAGTCATCAGTCATCAGTCATCAGTCCCGTCAAGCGGGATCGAGATAATTAGTAATTAAAAGATTATGCCAACAGCAACTCAAACCCTCGATATCAGCGTCAATAATCTCAGCGTTACCTACAACAATGCTAAGCTAGCTCTTTATAATGCTAGCTGTACTGTAGAACCAGGCACTATCACTGCTTTAGTAGGACCGAATGGCAGTGGTAAATCTACTTTATTTAAATCCATCATGGGATTTTTAAAGCCTACCCAGGGGCAAATTCAGGTGGGTGGTTTACCAGTGCAAAAAGCTCAGAAAAAACAGTTAATGGCGTATGTACCGCAGTCGGATGAAGTAGACTGGAATTTTCCCGTAAGCGTATACGATGTGGTAATGATGGGTCGCTACGGCTACATGAACCTGTTGCGTATCCCTGGTTCAAAAGACCGTCGGCTGGTGATGGAAAGTTTGGAACGGGTGGGCATGACTGATTTTCGCCACCATCAAATTGGCGAATTGTCTGGGGGTCAGAAGAAACGGGCATTCTTGGCGCGAGCCTTGGCTCAAGAAGGTAAGGTAATTTTACTCGATGAGCCTTTTACGGGAGTAGATGTAAAAACCGAAAGACGAATTATCGCTCTACTGATGCAATTACGGTCAGAAGGACACACTATTTTAGTATCCACCCACGATTTAGCTTCGATTTCCACCTTTTGCGATCGCACTATTCTCCTCAATAAAACAATTCTCGCTTCGGGGACGACGGAAGAAACCTTTACCGAAGAAAATTTATCCATGACTTTTGACGGTTTGCCAATTAATAGCTTGCGCCAGATGTACCATACCTCTGAGGTGGATCGATGAGCGATATAATGATTGCCATTCCCCTTATCGACTGGCTGATCGAACCCTTACAGTATGGTTTTTTAGTTCAGGCAATTTGGGTTAGTGCCTTTGTGGGTTTAGTGTGTGCGGTGCTTTCTTGTTACATTACCCTCAAGGGTTGGTCGCTCATGGGAGATGCGGTTTCCCATGCAGTTGTGCCTGGCGTGGTGGTTGCCTATGCCTTAAATATTCCCTTTTCTATTGGGGCGTTTCTGTTCGGATTTGGCGCAACCGTTGCTATTGGCTACATCAAGTCAAAAACTCGTCTCAAAGAAGATGCGGTTATTGGAGTAGTGTTTACGGGCTTTTTTGCCTTCGGTTTGGTGCTGGTTACGAAAATTCCCAGTAACATCGACCTGTTTCATATTCTGTTTGGTAATGTGCTGGGTATTTCGCAGCAAGATATCATTCAAACTGTAATTGCAGGTATGATTACCCTTGTAGTAATTTTGATACGGCGCAAAGACCTGTTGCTATTCTGTTTTGATCCCAACCACGCTAAAGCCATTGGCCTGAACACCCAGCTTATGTTTTATACCCTACTTTCGGTGCTAGCTTTGACCATCGTCACTGCCCTCCAAACCGCAGGTATTATTCTAGTCATTGCCATGTTGGTAACGCCTGGATCAACCGCCTATTTATTAACCGATCGCTTTGACCGTATGCTATGGATTTCTATTGCTACCAGCGTTTTTTCTTGCGTGGGTGGAACTTATCTTAGCTACCATTTCGATGTTTCTACAGGGGGAGCGATCGTGGTACTTTTGACTGTATTATTTATGGTTGCAATGGTCTTCGCACCCAAGTATGGTATTTTGGCTCAGAATTCCTATCGACACCAACCAATTATAGACGGAACGCAAGGCAAATTTTAGTTAGCGATCACTTGTAATGTAAAAGTATATCGAATGAGATTCAGTGACAAATAAGACTTTGAAGCGTATTAGGTTAAGTTACCAACTTTATTGTCAGTCTACATTATACCAATTCTTGTGCAATAGCTAAATAGATAACCAAATTATTTTTTATTAGAAATAATTCCTTAAAACGTTATCTTTTAAGACTTTTGACTTTTGACTTTTGACTTTTGGCTTTTGACTTCAAACTAAGTCTCTGATTACTTTAGAGAAATGGTATTAACTACAGTTTCCTTTGTTCAAAAGCAGCGATCGCGGTATGCAAAGTCGGATAAATATGTTCTGCCTGAAGATTTTTCAGAAATCCTGCCCGTTCGAGGTCTAAGTACAAATCCTGTTTAACCCGCGCCATTGCAAAGATGATATTTTTGGCTGATAGTTCATCTCTTAATTCCGACAGCATATCAATCGCTGTAATATCTATTTCGACGTTAGCCTCCATATTTAAGACCAACCATTCTACGGGGGTTATTTCGGCGGCAATGGCATCAAGCGATCGCTGCTTGAAGTTTTCTGCATTAGCAAAGCACAGTGGCGCGTCGTAGCGATAAATTATTAAACCTGGGATGGTTTTTGCGCCTTCCCAGTCATCAATATCATGCAGTCCTGCCAAGTCGGGAACTTTACCTAATACTGCATCGTGAGGTCGAGCAACCCTAGAAAATAGCTCAATTACCGATAAGCTAACTGCAATTCCTACTCCCACTAGAATATCAGTTGCCAGTACAACAATGGTAGTGAGTATGGCGAGGATAAACTCACTACGGCGAAATTTGTACAGCCTGATAAATTCGGGAATTTCAATTAATTTAGTTGCAGCGTAAATGACGATCGCGCCCAAAGCAGCTTTAGGAAATAATGCCAATACAGGGCGCAGAAACAGCAGGACAATAATCACCGCTACCATTGCCACCAGAGAAAATAATTGACTTTTGCTACCCAAAGAATCGCCAATCACAGTACGACTACCGCTACTACTGATCGGAAAACCTTGCATCAATCCATTGCCCAAGTTAGACACCCCCAAGGCTAAAAGTTCTTGATTAGCATCAATTTTATAGTTGTTGCGATTGGCAAATGCTCTAGCTGTTAAGACATTATCAGAATAGCCGACAATAGAAATTCCCACTGCCGAAGCAATCAGAGAAATAAAGTCTCGTATAGATACCTGGGGAATAGCAAAGTGCGGTAAGCCAGCAGGAATCGCTCCCACTACCGCCACCCCGCGATCGTCGAGATTAAGTATTGCTACTGCTGCTGTGGATAGTAATACGGCAATTAAGGGAATGGGTAGATTAGGGAAGCGACGCTGAAAAACAAACAAAAAGACTAAGACCGCAATGCTTAAAATGAGAGTGGGAGAATGAGCTAACTGTAGCTTGACGATAAATTCGCTCACCTGACCAAAAAAAGCATTTGACCCTATCTCAATTTTGCCAATCTTACCCAACTGTCCCCCAATCATAATTAGGGCAATTCCTGCCATATAACCAATTAGAATCGGCTTAGACAGCAAATCAGCTAAAAAACCTAGTCGGCTAAAATAACCGACAATACATACTATTCCCATCACTATTGCCAGTAAAGCAGCCAGGCTAATATAAGTATCGCTTCTGGCTGCTGCTAAAGGCGCGATCGCTGCTGCCGTCATCACAGCGGTACTAGATTCAGGACCAATCGAAAGCTGAGGAGAAGAACCAAATAAAGCATAAATAATCATCGGCGGTAAAATTGCCCATAAACCCGCCACGGGTTCAACTCCTGCTAACTCTCCATAAGCCATACATTGGGGAATTAAATAGGCTGCTACCGTCAAACCTGCCAATAGATCGCCCCGCAACCATGACCCACGATAAGAAAGCAATTTCTTCAAGCCTGGCATCGAAATGGAGAGCGCGTTAGAGATTTTGGCTTTAGTCATAAAGCGATCGCCCTTAGTGCAAACGTATTGTGTATTATATACCTTAACCTAATCATAAAATTGGAATATTAATAACGTAAGTTCGGAGTTCGGAGTTCGGAGTACTCGCGCTCGCGAGACGCTACGCTACGGAGTTCGGAGTATGCCCTACGGGCACGCTGAGTCTAACGACTTGCTCCGCAACCGCGAACGGAGTACTCGCGCTCGCGAGACGCTACGCTACGGAGTATTCGCTACGCGAAAAGCTACGCAACGGAGTTATGATTTTTTCCTCGAACTATGCGAGATAAACAACGAGATAATAAGGAATTCAGGCATCTATCAAACTGATGAATTCTGATAAATTCCAAAGTTTTTAGCTTGATCGAACTCAGGTATTAATAGCAAAATCTCATATCAAGTACGGATAATTAATTAAGAGACTACATAAACTGGGGTTTTTAATTTGTCTAGAGCGAGCTAGGCGATCACACTTTCATTCCCTGAATCACGGAAAAACAAACAGGAAGAACCCGTCAACTCAACCATACGACAGATAAAATCGAAATCAGGTTCTTGAGGCAGTCCGATAAAGTCCATATCAGATTGAGGTGCTTGAGTAATACAGTCTTCAAATCCTCCCACTAAAACAAAGGTTTTAGCATGATTGGGAACACGACATAAATCGCGGAGTTCTTCAATATATCTTTGAGCTTCCTTTACTTCTTCAGTGCTAGAAACAGCGGTAATTAGATGTAAAGAACCCTGCCAGCTTCTGTGTAATCTTAATGCCATTAGCAATGTTAGATTAAGATTACCTTTTTGTAGTTTGGCTGCAAAAGGGATATCCTCAATTTGAGGAGTCAGCCAAACATTAATGACCTCAGCTCTCCCCATTCCAGCCTGAGGATGTAACCCGAACAACATAATTCCCACTTCTAATCGCTGGGCTTCTGTGAGGACAAGCTGCATTTTTGACCAGTCAGAGTTTTTGTCGGGAACTTCGAGAAATATGATATTTGGTCGAAAAAAGGTACTTTGGGAAGATTGAAGCACCACCGAAATTCCCTCTATTGAACTCGGGATTTTCAGAATGGAAAAAGTAGTAAAAATTCCTCGTCGGCGAAAAGCAGCAGTCAGCTTTTTCAAGCGTTGGGAAAAATCTATAACTGTGCCATCTTTAGCTAGTCCTAATAGCTGAATTGAACCTTCTGGCTGACAAATATCAAGCAGTAAACGAAATTCGCCTAAAAGTTGTGACCAGTGTTCTACAGGAACAAGTAGAGTTGGTCGCCAAGCTCGAAAATTATTGACGTCTATTTCAATAGTTTTTTTAGCTGCCCATTGAGCGATCGCTTCAAAAATACCACTGCGAACATCACCAGCAATGCGGGGATTATCGGGTTTTTTAGCTAGCTGAAAATAGATAAAAAGCACAATAATAGTGGCAATGAAACTGAACCTGGGGTCGATAACCAGCATGGCAAACAGACAACTGCCAAAACCATATAGAGGAACAATTTGGGGGATTTTAAAAGTAGGACGAAAATTCATCAATCCCAATCGCGACTCCAGTAATACAACTAAATTCAAAGCAGCATAGGTAATCAAAAAAAACATCGTAATCAAGGGGGCGATCGCATTTAAGTCTCTGACCATGAGCGCCCCTAAAACAAATAAACTACTAAATAAAGTAGCTCGACGAGGTTCACCATTTATCGATAATTTGCCCATCCATTTACCCTGGGGAATTACTTCATCTTGTGCCAATGCCACTAAAATACGCGGTGCGCCGACTAGGGAAGAAAGAGCAGCTGAAAAGGTAGCGGCTAATAGCCCTGCCAAAACTGCTGGTTTCCATAAAGCTTTGTCGAGCAAAATAGTATAGTTATCGATCAATTCCTCTGTAGAGCCTACCTTGGCAACCCACCAACAGAGGATTAAATAAACCATACTACTAACTCCAATTGCTGAAAGAGTTCCTCTGGGAATATTAATACGGCTATTCTGTAATTCTCCAGACATATTCACCCCAGACATAATTCCAGTTACCGCTGGAAAAAACACGGCAAAAACTCCCCAAAAAGAAATACCAGCAAATTCATTTTCGGGGGAACCAGGAAAATCTCCGAGTAAAACCAAAGTTTGCTGAGATTCCCAAAAATTTGGGCTAGCAAATATAGAAACCAAAGAAACAATAATCAATGCCATTACTAGGTACTGAACCCGAAATGCTAGCCCTGCACTAATCAAAGCGATAGTTAAAACTAGCCCAAAAACTATTAAATCCACTAGCAACCCAGAATGATGGGGAAAAATGCTCAACCAACCTTCTCTAAAGCCAAAAATGTACATGGCTACGGCAAAAGCTTGACAAAGGAAGAGGGGAATACCAATTGCACCACCAACCTCTAAACCTAAAGCTTTGGCAATCATGGCATAAGGACCTCCCGCTTCTAGGCGAGTATTGCTAGCAATAGAAGAAAGGGATAAACCTGTGGCAAGAGTAATACTTATGGCAGCTAAAATTACCAGCGTTCCTCCTAGTAAACCAGCGTTACCCACTACCCAACCTACACGCAAATACATAATCGCGCCTAGTATGGTTAATAAAGTAGGTTTAAATACTCCTTCAAAAGTATTGTATAGCTTTGGTCTAGCAGAGTGCGATCTTCTGAAAATAGTACTAGCTTTTTTAAAATAATTCTTAATTTTCATTCAACATATTATTTCTGCTTAAACTTTCTTCTAAATAACAATTAACTATTAACTATTAACATTACTCACAACTTCCTCAAAAGATTCCTCTAATTTGAAGTAAGAATTGAGGAAAAACAGATGGTAGATATATCCACAACCTATCTCGGATTAGAATTGCGATCGCCTTTAGTAGTCGGTGCAGCAGCACCGTTAACCGAAGATATCGAGAACATTAAACGAATCGAAGATGCAGGGGCATCGGCAATAGTATTACACTCTCTATTTGAAGAACAACTTTTAGAAGAACGTCATGCTCTTTACCACCATATAACCCACAATACAGAAAGTCACCCCGAAGCCACCTCCTATTTTCCCGAACAAGAAATTTTCCATGTCGGTTCAGAAGCTTATCTCGCTCAAATTCGTTATGCTAAAGAAACTGTCGATATTCCCATAATTGCCAGTCTCAATAGTTCTAACCTTGGTAGCTGGAGCGACTATGCCAAAAAGATAGAACAGGCAGGTGCAGATGCGATCGAATTAAACATCTATTACATTCCTACAGATTTAAGCCTAACAGGAGAACAGGTGGAGCAAAATTACGTTGAAATTGTCCGTAATGTTACTTCTGCCGTCAATCTGCCTGTGGCAGTTAAGCTTAGTCCTTTCTTTAGTAATATGGCAAATATGGCAAAACGCCTTAGCGATGTAGGGGCAAGTGGCTTGGTGCTGTTTAATCGTTTCTATCAGCCAGATATAGATTTAGTAAACCTAGAAGCAGAACCAAATTTACTTCTTAGCACTTCTAGGGAAAATCGTTTGCCGATGCGTTGGATTGCCATTTTATATGGGACTATCCCCGTTGACTTTGCAGCCACCAGCGGAATTCGCACCGCCCACGATGTAATTAAGATGATGATGGTAGGAGCCAACGTCACGATGCTGGTCAGCGTCTTGTTAAGTCATGGTCTCGAACAGCTACAGAAAATCGAAAAAGATCTAATCGAATGGCTAGAGGTCAAAGAATATGACTCTATTTCTCAATTACAGGGTAGCATGAGTCAGATGAATTGTCCCGAGCCCAGTATTTTTGAACGAGTACAGTATCTTAAAGCGGTACAAACCTATCAAACTAAATGGGATATGGTTCATCAAAGTTAGAAATCAGGAGTTAATGACCGACAAACTACTAACAACTAGCAACTAACAACTAACAACGCACATATGAACAAGAGAATTGGAATCTTAACCAGTGGTGGAGACTGTCCTGGCTTAAACGCCGTTATCCGCGCTGTTGTAAAATGCGCCAGCCAGAAAGGTTGGGAAGTGTATGGCATTCCCTATGGTACAGAAGGCTTTTTGAGATTGGAAAACGGCAAATGCCAATCACATGATTTACAACTAAAAGAACATGGCTACGATCTACCTGGGTTGCTACAGGGAATAGATATTCTACAATTTCTTAGTGGAAGTATTTTAGGTTCTCTAAGTAAAGGTAATCCTGATGATCGGGCGATCGCTAAAACCATAATTCAAGGCTACAAAGATTTAAAACTCGATGCTTTAATCGCCGTTGGTGGAGACGGCAGCCTAGATATTATTTATGACTTAGCACAGCAGGGAAACTGGAATATTGTTGCCATTCCTAAAACTATCGACAACGACGTACCCTTTACTGAAAGGTCTGTTGGTTTCGATACGGCGGTTGATAAAGTAACCTCTGCCCTTTACGATCTTACTTTTACCGCTGCCAGTCATGACCGCACTATGATTGTCGAGGTGATGGGTCGCAATGCGGGTCATTTAGCACTTGCTTCGGGTATAGCTGGCGGTGCAGATGTTATTTTGATTCCCGAACTAATACCAAAAATAGACTTCAATTTAATTAGCGATCTTTGTATCCGCATTGCCAAGATGCGTTGGTCAGGACGTAAGTTTGCATTGATAGTTATTGCCGAAGGAGTGAAAAATAATGCAGGAGAAAGACAAAAGGCAATTGGAGACTATTTAGCCCAACAAATTGACGAAGTTAGTCATAAATTATGCCTGACTAATAAACCCGAATTTTGCGACTTAGAAAAACTTGAAACGCGATCGATAATTCTGGGTCATATTCAGCGTAGTGGCACACCTTCTTCCTACGATCGCTTATTAGCTGCTACCTTTGCCAAACAAGCCGTAGATTTAATTGCTGAAGAGCAATACAACCAGCTTGTAGTCTGGCAAAATGGCACGGTGCAAATTCAACCTCTGGATAAAGTTGTCAGCTATATCAAACAACGCCATCAACTAAATGTTTGTCCAAGTCCTGTCGATACGAATGGTCTTTTAGTTGAAACAGCGCGAGCGCTTGGCATCTTCCTCGGTAACTAAAGAGAGATTACATTTAAATCTCTTTCTGATTACTTTCGCCAACACTATCCTCGCGCTTTTCCACCCCTAGTTATTTCTCTTGGGCTTCAATAAACTGATATTAAGTCGATTGATGGAAAACTTTGCTCACAATTTTCCACCCTTCAACAGTCTTGAGAAGGTTAAGGGAATCTGTAAATCTCATACCAAGCCAATCGTAGAGTTCTAGTTTGACGTTAGCTGATGTGCCGACGATATCTATACGCACAAATTCCACCTTTAGGTTTTGTACTGGTTCGGTGCTGTCAACAAAATCAAAGAGTGCCTGGATTGACCCCGAAAGCAGTGTACTTTTTTCAGGCTTGGTCAAGTCTGGATAAACAAAACCATAGATAGTTGCATCTTTACTAAAGGCACGACTCATGATTTCAGATTTACCAGCGATCGCACCATCAATATAGAACTGGGCGGTTTGTTTAATTGCCTGGTGTTCACTTAAGTTGTTTGATGTATTAGTCATTGTTTTATCTCCTTTTTATTGTTGTTAAAGTTGTCTTCACAGAAACATTTCTCG
>JAAUYG010174354.1_pt1 | contig 10884 bp, 13 predicted proteins | sample 7278091 | NCBI WGS metagenome assembly JAAUYG01 (sample SAMN14350201, study PRJNA611818) | marine sediment metagenome | isolation source: surface marine sediment (0.6m) | place: French Polynesia: Moorea | collected 2018-08
ATGTACTGAAAGGTTAGATTTACACAAAGCCATGTGTTAGAAAACAGCTGTGAACATTCAATCTTGCATAAGTGAATGATATAACAGAATATGATAGGAGGTATGAATTGGTGGAATTGAAAATGGAATTGGCCAATTCCGCTCTACCGAAAAGTCAATTCCAATTCCAATTCCAGTCTCTTGAAAATTTTCAATTCCAATTCCAATTCCACCCATTTTGATTCAATTCCAATTCCGATTTGAATTGACCCCATCCCTGATCACAAACCTCAATCCCCACGAACATGGTTTTGTCTCAAAATGCAAACATTAATCCCTGCAAACGTTAAAGACTACAGTGTACTAAAGAGTGGTTGGCTCCTTATATGGTCTGGTGGCTGAAGCATCGGTTGAGAAAAGTTAGCCGCATTAACATGATGAACAGAAACGCCAAAGAAGTCTAATTAGATGAGCTATCTTTCGAACGGTGACACATCGATTTGAAGTCAATTGTGTTACTATAATACTAGGTTACCCACTTTCAAAATGTTCTGTCCCCAAAATAATTACATTTTACATACAAAAGCAAAAAGTTGTTTGGACCATCCCGACAATGAATTTGAATCCTCCCAAGTCAAATTTCTAGTTGCCAGGATGATAGAACATGTAGACCTGTGTTAATTCCTGTTTTAAAAATGTTTTGTGTGTCATTTTGTAAATATTAAAGAAGAATAGGTTATGATGCTTTATATAATTTATCTAGGAGTACAGTACACTGGTAGTCTGGTAGCCTGCCATAAGCCTATAATCATTAATGCAAGTTTTATTTAATGATACAAGGCTGATAGTATATGTAGATTGTGGTGTGAAATATGACGCTGTTGTCAAAAATATAGGTTATAAATAATTGTGAATAAGATTTTTGTCTGCAGCATTCTCTCCCATTTCCAACTAGATATAAATTTGTTATAAACAATTAACAAATTGTTACAAGCAAATGAACAAATACTTTAAAGTCTTCAATCCCAGAGTGGAATAATGATATTACGTGTTACGGTGTTGGGTACTAGTATTATGTTAACGAGAGACATGAGAGAGGTAAGTTTCGTTGTCCCCTGTAGACTGTAAGATGACAAGTCACAAAGTTTATTTGAACCATTCCAGCAGCCTATTTTCATTTGCTATAGCCTAGCATGCTGTTTGTCATGGTGATTTTTCTTTTCCTGCAGATCACACGGTTGGGCTAGCCTCGAAAGCATTTCAGTATCGGCTGGCAAGCAAGTAAGCATTTTCAACAGGATTCTGTGTCTGAGATTCAGTTCTACACTTATAATATACAGAAATAATATGATAATGATGATTATACACATGTACATGAAAACCATACATATCTAGCCTGTTGTCACATGTGGAGGGAGAGAGTGTATCAAGCTGAAGGTTGGCTTTGAACCTCTCAAGGTCAAGGTTGGCTTTGAACCTCTCAAGGTCAAGGTTGGCTTTGAACCTCTCAAGGTCATATCCATATATCACTGACTGCAAGCTGGAGTATGCAAGTTATGCGGGTGTACTAGTAGGTATGGCGAGTTAATTTCGACCTGTCTTGTTTGAGCTGAACAATCTATGCTTGACAGTTTTTGGGTGCCAAGTGATTGACTCAGTTCTGCCACAGGTGAGCAGAAAGGAATCAGACTCAGAACCCGCCAGTCGGTTGGCTACTACATGTACTAGTAACTCATTAGTGCCAAGCTAAGAAGTGTGAACCTCCCTGTTTTTACATCTTTGGTGTGACACAGTCGGGGATTGAACCCCGGCCTTCCACACCCCAAGCGGATGCTATAACTACTGGCACATGTGGAATGACTCACTGTACAACATGTACAAGACTGAAGAGTCATGCTTCAAAGTGCAGTGGCCCTTCTGCTTTACCATGTTTACAAATTACAACCCTTGATTTTAAGGTCACAAGGTGCCATAACTAACACATGGTAGCAGCAGAGTTGTTGCCACGGTGATTAAGATCATGTTGGAGAAAATCGGCAAACTGCTTTCCTTTCCTCATAATAATTTGGAGAAATGATTACCATTTCGTTATACAATGCTACAGATTTCGCCCTTTTCTACTCCAGCCAGGACATCAAGCTATACTGCTCTGTGGTAACCCGGGAGTTGCTCCTTTTGGAAGATCGCTACCTGGCAATCCAGCCTAACATTGTGAGTGACCATAGTACTACAGTACAGTAGTGTGAATTTAATGGAGGAGAGTGAGTCAGTAGGAAATTGCTTGATAGATTATGGGAGTGTATAGCAATGGTGATTTAGTTAGGGATGTTGTAGTACCTGGCATGCCTACTGTTTGTGGTATACTGTCCGGGCTTGGTTTTATGTTATGCAGATTACCAATGAAAATAGTAGCGGTACTCACTACTACTACTACACTACTAGTACATGTATTATGTGTCTGTTTTAAAGATTCAGCTTAGCATTTTAAAGGTTGTTTCAAGTCCAGGAGTTGGTGGCTTACTGTCTGCATGTCAAATTTTAAAATCTTTGAAATCAAAACAACACAGACGCCATAAAATAACAAATCAAATGACTGAAATCATGCAAACATTTGTGAGAAAAACATGTGCAGTAAGCAATTGCTAAAATGGCAAAAGTTACTTACTGCAGAAAATAAAGTTGTAGAATATATTGCATAGGATATTCAAAACTTTTCAGGTTTTTAAATTCAAGAGTATGTGTTCTGAGAATGTTTATAGAAATCCTAGAAGTGAAATTCACAAAATTCTGCTGGTTTATCAGTTTTCTCCTAGATGAAGCTCTAGCAGATACTAGTAACAGTAACAGCACGGCTAGCTTAACACATGCTTAACCACACTAATTTCTGACTGTTGCCTTTCTTGGCCCTCTGTCCAGTTATAACGCGTGCTTAATTTAATGTTCCAGTTGACAAACGTAAAATCAGGGGGACTGTAAGGAGTGGCTAATGGTGACATATTGGAGACTGTTGTTACCAGATGGTAGCAGCCCTATGTTGGTGCTAGGATTCAGACAGCATCTGTAGACATATTTACCGGTAGTTGTAGATTCTGCATTCAGTCTAGATCTTGCTAGAAGACTGCCTAAAGATAACCATGATAACATCTAATTTGTCCTTTTGATTGACAGGTGGGCCTTGACATTGACGAGCCCAATAATATGGTGATCCCAGATCCTGAAGATCCCACGGTAAGTCTGTCAACAAGGGCATTCAGGTGATTACCTCGGACAGTAAACATTGTGAATTTGTGATGATTATTGGTGTTTGTATCAAATTGTTTTGTATTATCTCTATATAACTATATCATCAGGTTTATCTTTTACAGATCCATCCATGAGTCTGCCCTCAGTAATAGTATGTTCAGATGTTATACTTGGTATATTCTTAGGTGACTGCATTAGATTCATACAAAGATGATACAGTTTGTGACATATGTTCTGTCATATAAAGCCAGACATATCGCGCTGTAAACCCTCCTATATACAGCTGATATACTGCAGCATATATTCCTCTATTTCATGGGATCTCCGAAATGTGGTCTTGTGTGGTCTCAAAATAATGGTTCACAGTAGAGAGAATCCAAACTTTGGGGCAGAATGCGGCCCACTGCAGCTAACTATATGAATAACATTAATATTATGTTATTTCAGGTGCAGGAGGCTTTAACTGTGACGTTACTGCCAGCCAAGCATTGCCCAGGATCAGCAATGTAAGGAGATAGTGAGGGCGCCATTGTCTGTATATTATATATATAGTCTTTGTTTTTGAAAGATTTATTTGTGAAATACTTCTGTTGTTGGCTTTTTATTCAGGTGAATTGCCAATATATCTGAGATTGTAGCATTCATTGCCTTGTATATAGCTGTGAGTACAACTAGTAGCCTGGGATGTTGGCTGTATGATCTGGTGCATGATTTTCCCTCCCTCCCAACAGCCCAACAGAGGCTACAAACACGGAGGCTGTGTAGTGATATCATTATATTTGCAATTTGCAAATGATTTAGTGGTCTTGTACACTTTTGTATGTGTTTGGCATCCTTGACTGTATAGGTATGAGGTCCAGATAACAATCTGTCTGCCGATCATGCCATTTAACTATCTGAGTTTGAAAACAAGTTGTCTTGTTGTATGCAAAGAAATCGTTTCATCATAATTCCTATGCCACATTCAGCATGTTCCTGTACGTTGTCCTGACAACCTTGGTCTGGCTGTTGTTGTTGTTTGCAGGTTTCTGTTTGAAGGGACGCACGGTAACGTGCTCTACACGGGGGATTTCAGGCTTCAGAAACAGGATCTGAGAAAGATGGCCGCCCTGCACTCGGCTTCAGGGTCAGTCTCACTGGTCGTCTGTCTGAACTTTCACTCAACTTGTAGTCTGCCTTAATACATTACAAGGCTCAGATGACATTGTACATCATAATAAGCTGCATCATTATGACGGTTAACAGTATCTCAATGAAAGGGAAGAGAGAAATTTTGTTTCTATTCTGCAATGGTTTCATCTCCCATTGCCCATGTGACCGGGGGCTTTTCTTTTAAGTCTCACCACTGGTGTGAAAAAGTGGACATACTGAATGTTGCTAAAGCTGAAGGCGTCTTTGATAGGTAACTTGTAAAATGTAATACCTGTAGTTGGTTCCCTATTTTGTTGTAGGGTGAAGCCGCTCCATGCGCTGTACGCAGACACGACGTTCTGTATACCGCAGGCTCTGTTTATTCCGTCCCGGGAGGAGAGTCTACAGGCCGTGGTGGACATAGTGAGGGAATGGGTCAGTCAGGGGCCCGGTCATCTTATCTACATACACCACAAGGCGCGGCTGGGATACGAGTATCTGTTTGCTCACCTGGCCAGGACATTCAATACAAAGGTGACACAGACACTGATACGTTATATCACTTGTAACACTAGCTGCTACCTTGGTATCTTTTGATATTAATGGGTTCTGATTGTGAGTTCTACATCGGGGCGGTTACCTAAGTTTGCTTTTGATTACGTGAAAGTCTATTGATATACAAAGCCATGCACTGTAATACTCTTTGCATGTGTTACTATGCCAGGTTTAGCTATGTAACTAAAAATCCCTTTTTCGGAGATGTGTATAGATATGTAGTTTGTCCCTTCTGTGCACACTCTCTTGTTTTTTTGTTCAGATTCATGTAACGTCTTCTAAGCACAAGCTGTATGAGCGAGTTGGGAATATGGCGGACTACACGACCTCTGACCCGACCCAGACCCAGATACACGCTTGTGGCTGTCCGGTAAGCACACAAGCAACATACTGTGTACTGATAGGGGGGTGGCATTCTAGCAGGTTCCCCATCAACCAGTCTGTGTTACCCCCTCTAATACGGCCACCCCTTCTGCTGAACAATTCTGTCCTTATTAGAGAGGTGTCCTATGGTGAGGGAGCATCACATATAGTCCCAGTCCTTACTGCCAAGGCTGGGTGTCCTTTGTAGAGGGGTGTCCTGTCTAGGCAGGGAGCACTGTCTTGTAAGATGTGTTTGGATTGCTGCAAACACATTTCCACAAACTATCAATGAAAGCCAACAATGAAGACCAGTGCCTGAAGGCAACCCTACATTGTAGTCATCTCTGTTACTTTAAAGTATTCTAATGTAATGTTTCTGTGCATACAGCTCTGGTCTAGAATGCTATTGAAGCCGAGTGCTGCTTTGAAACATTTCAGAGGTCAAAATTCTGGAAAAACCTTAAGGTCACTAATCAACATGGCAACCATTCACTTCCATGAGTAAGATAGGTAGTGGTCTCTGGTAGGTATCGTCAATCACATCAGATCATTGTAAGTTGAACACGTGGTGGAGACGCCAGTTTTATTTCTCTGCATGTTAACTTTGTTTACAGTCACAAGGCTATCGTAAGAATTGCGGGGTTCCGTGTGGCTACTCCCCGACAGATGTGACAGTGCGGACCATCACCGTGTCTACAATGTGCTTCCTACAACAAGTCAGTCTGGATACGTATGCCAAACGGTTGAATGAGAATTTTTACCGTGTTTGCTACTCCTTCCACTCCTCCTACAGCGAAGTGAGAGATATGGTACTTTACCTCAGGCCCAAGAAAGCCTTGGCTAATGTCGTACCATTAGGAGAAACAATGCAGAAGGTATGTATCAGGTCTTGTGGCTGGCATATATGCCTATCAGAGTGGACCGGCTACTTAAGGAGGTTTGACACACTTTTAAAAATATTTAAGAAATTTCTGAAATTAAGTTTTTGTAAAGGTAATGATGTGTAAGTTTGAAATATTAAATAAAAAAGTGGGGTCACCGTTGTCTAAAAAAAGATATACCCACAGAAATATGGGGTACTTTCAGGAGTTTCGTGTCGAGAATTAACATGGCACCTAATGGGGATTTGGACCAGACAACACAAATTCTAGCCAATATCATAAGGAAATATATTTACCATTTTTCTAATTTTTATATATATTGGAGCTTGAAGTCAGTATGTCAATATAAAGTAAAAAAATCTATAGGTCACCGTTCTTACTTTTTGGCTACAGGCTGAAATTCGCAAAAATCTATGGAAATTTCATTAAAAAAAATCAATATTTAGGAACTGCAAGCCACTTTGAGGGAAAAAACGTTTTCTATGACGAACGATTGTTGTGTCGCTAGGCATCAAAAATCAAAAATAACAATCCCAAAATGAAGCTATATTACTGTTAAAAATGGGTAAAATACAAACCATTACAACGAAAGTGTGTCCAACCTCCTTAAGAGTAAAACAGGGTCTACTCTTTCAAAATATATATACAGACACATACCACATAGTAATTCATTCTGACAAGCAATTTCTGATCAAGTAAGAGAAATATATTTTTTATCCCACTGTTAGATTAAAAACATCCATATACGAGCAAAGTAAGGTTCAACAGTGAAAAACTTTCAACTCATCTGACATAACCAGCTTTCACATAAACATTCTCACATAACTGAATCTGAATTTCCAGATAAAAATAAACACATTTTTTTCAGAAATTTGCACCCCCAAAAGACTTATATGAAACCATGCCAGAAAAATTTACTGCAGGCATGTCATTTTTAAATGAATAGTTTATAATTTGCTTGTGCTATACAGGCAACAAAACGGTCATGCAGATTCAGACATACAATGGTCTCGCTCTTAAAGGACATGGGCTCAAGAGGACACCTATCTTGAACGGACACAAGACTCTTAGCAGCAAGCACCATGAATGCATGTAATGCTAACTCGCACCAAAAGGACACTTCTCTAATAAGGACAGATTTTTTTTTTAAAAAAAAAAGGTGTCCCTAATAGAGGGTGACTACTGTATCCCCTGTCGTGATTATCACAGTCTCAAACAAAAATCGTTCACTATGTTCACGGTGAATCATCATCTCCTAACTTCCGACATCACTCGCACATGTTTCATCCCTACACCCAATCCATGACTATGATGTCATGAGGGTCCTCCCATATTTCTTTGTATTCTGTCCAACAGGAGGTCCATGCGAGCGGCCATGTTTGGTTGGCCTTTGTAAGTCTTCATGCTCAGCTTATGATGCTTGCTTTTCTTCTGTGACTTGTATTTCTGCAGCGCCTTATCCCTCTCCTGCTGTTTTTGCTCAATCTCCTGCAAAAATGAAGATCATGAATAACTTAGTAAAAAAATACGGGTACTTGATGTCTATTTATAATAACTTCCAAGGAATCACAAGCTACAAAATACAACTCTGTAAGGCATTGTCAGGAACTTCATAAATTCGCACAAATTTATATATTCTCACTGTGAGGTGTCAAACCATAACTCTATGCCAGGAGCCACGGCATAGAGTTACGGTTTGACACTGAATTAGGTGATGAATTGTTAATAATTGTAGCAGTAGTAGTCATTAATACAATAGCACAGTACTAACAGCAGTGAGTCCATTAATTGATTTCATTTAACCATCTTACATATAGAATACTGGTAAACAATGGCAGGGTTAAGCCCATTAAGGGGTAAATAGTATTAACTATATGGTACTACATGTAGTAACATGTTGCTGTTATTATTAATACAGCTCCGTTTATCATATTGGTCTCAAAGCAATAACCACGGAATTACAAATTTACACTCAGCTTTATGTAGCATTGTGTCTATTCCCCTATAACTTTCTGTAACAATGCTTCATTTGCAGAAAATTTACAGATCTTACACTATTTTTGCCAAAAAGAACTCTGCTTCATTTATCCTTCTAAAGCACAGACAGACTAGTGTGGAAACAAATTTCAAAACTAATGACAAACAGTTGTGTCTTATTTATCAAATTCTAGCTCTCAGTCTAGGCAATCAATATAGACAATATGGTTACCATACAGGGATGGACGTCCGACTGCAAGGGACAACTGAAAGTACTTGCCGAACAACTACCTTCCCACCCCACTTGTCCTAAAGGACAAGTAAAATTTGAACCCTCTAAGTCTTTTATGCTAAAAGCAGTTGTAGGAACAGAAAATCCTGCCAATGAGTACCAGACAAAAATGTGGGCAGGTGAATTTTTGGTTCGGACAAGTGAAAATTACCCTCAGTGCTGATAGGACAAGTCTCAAAATAAGTTAATGTCCAACCCTGCGACAGTTGCAGAATTTCATACCTGTCTTTTTTTGGCCTTCGTTTCTTGCTTCTTCTTCCATTCCAGTTCAACTTTGTGGTAACGGGGCACCTTGCCCTGTGCCTTATTTGGACCGCTGAAAAGAAATGCAGCCACAGGAACATACAGATGGGTTGAGAATGTACAGATGTCGCTCCACAAGCACTTTTCACACTTTCTGACCTGACACAGCTTGGTAGATTACCGGTATCATGCAAATCTGGGTTAGTCAAAAATGGTATCGTTCTCCAACCTATTAGTAAAAGCAACCGACTTAAAAAAATACATCCATATATCTGATCCCTATCAGCTTTCTATGACAGTTTTCTCACCTTCTCTGCTGTTTTCGTATGGTCCTGGAGCTGCCTTCCTCCTCACTATATATCTGCTGGGTCCGTATGCTCCCCACTTTTAAGTTGGTCTTCTCTTTTCGTAGGAGTTTCAGATATTGATGTGAAACCTGCTTCTTCCGTTTGTCGGCAAATCCTTGTCCTAATGAAATAAGGTGTTTTACATATAATATAGGATTAAACATTAAATACAGTTACTAAGTGATACACAACACAAACATGATAAACTGTGGGAGGAATATTTTATTTTATGCTTCATAACAACATGGACAATGTTGCAGAAAATGTATGCAGATCCCATTAACATTATTTTTCTCTACCATTAAAATAGAATACTGAAACTAACACTGAAAACAGTGTTTATAATGCCATAAATTAATTCAAACTCTGTTACATTACCGGTAGAAAACATCATCCCTAAAAAAAAAAAGATATTGTCACAGGTACCTTCACTTTTATTGCCAATGAATTTCTTGTAATGTTGTGCTGCTTTTTCTCGTTTTGTTTGCGTCCTGCGTTTATTCATCTTTGCCTCCATTGTATGGTTTTGGTGCTAGTGAAGAAGCTGAAAATTGCAAGTATAAAATATATTAGTACAGGTAGTCATGCACAGTGGTGCCTGCATTTGCCATCACCTGTTCAGCCAGAAAGACATGGCCTTAAATCATGTAAATTGGAAGGAAATTTACACTGAAAATATAAAAGTGATTTAACTGATGGGAATTCGTAATGGAGGGGTCTTATATCACAGAAACCACTGTATATCAATAACAAAATGATCTAAATGTAGCACTTGACTCACTGGTCTCTGACTTGTGAGTTAGAATCCACTGAGGCACTTTTATCTTTGAAGTCACTGACTCATGCCCAGTTTAAATGGAAAAAGAGGCCAAAACCGGGAAGTCTGGAGGTCCGAGACTGCAGACTTGGTCATGTTGGTAGGGCTATAACTTTCATAGCCAGCAGAATTTATGCAGCTAAGCAGTCTCGGAATGTGATACTTCCATAAACTTATAGAGTTTAATTGCACAAAACACAATCAAAGTCCACAATGGCAGCACACCACTCCATAGAGCAACCAATACAGTTTTCGGACACCACCCAAATTCGGATACCCTCACATATTGATACATAACCGGTGATGTACATCCCACCAGCAGCGTTCATGGTCAGCTGTTGGTGGCTGTCCCAACAGTAATGCTATATATAACGGCGGACTCTAAGGTAGTAATTGTTGATACATACACATGATCATGATGATACATGCATGTAAGTGTATATTTAAGTAAATGCAGCACACCGAATGGCTTAATGCAGTATAGCCTTGATGATATTGTTACCAAGTGGCACACATACAGCCACACTCTTTTCAATGTGATCTTAATGCTGTATATGGTTGTCAGGCGGTGTTCAAAAACTGATCTAGGCGTCCGGATTTTGTCACAAGTGACTGAAGTGACCAATTTCTGTCTCAGGAATATCATTGCGGAAGATATGGCAATATTGAGAAAAATACTGGTCCTCCAAACATGCCAAAGAACAAAATATACAGGCAATTATATCAGCAAGTGCTGATTTATTTCTAAGTGTACAAGAATGCGCACCTAAATACAAGTATGCAATTTAGAGCCCTGCGCGGGACTAAATATTTGTCCCGCTCCCGCCCGGTCCCGCAGAGATCAATCCCGCTCCTGCACAGTCCCGCAACCCATGCCTGTGTGGGAGTCCTGCGGGAGTCCCGCACCCGCTGATCCAGTCCCACTCCCGCACAGTCCCGCATGCATACCTTGTGCGGGAGTCCCGCAGGAGTCCCACAACTGGATATGATCCCGCACTAGTCCCGCACAATAAATAATAACTAAATGAAAACAATTATTGCACATCTCATTTCATC
>JAAUYG010268451.1_pt1 | contig 10884 bp, 3 predicted proteins | sample 7278091 | NCBI WGS metagenome assembly JAAUYG01 (sample SAMN14350201, study PRJNA611818) | marine sediment metagenome | isolation source: surface marine sediment (0.6m) | place: French Polynesia: Moorea | collected 2018-08
CATGCATGTGCAGTCGGGATATGCAAACGTTGGCCCAAAAACCCACTTCCTCGCGAAAGGCATATGCCTGGCACTGTGGCTTGGCGGGGGTGTAGGCCTATCATAAAGTATCACCGGAACCACCGCAAGCCACAGACTGGGGTTAGTTGCGCATGGCGAAAACAGCCGAGGAGTTGCGAATGCCCGACTAAGGCAGTCGCTCAGGGCATACAGAGTAAAAGTGGTCATCATAGCCGTTAACAGGGGAACAATTCCTTTAGCTGACCGATAACTCTAGTGGAGGCAGTATAAATTATCAAGTAGGCTGTCCCGGACATTTCCCTTAGGGTTCTGGTCTGGTCATATCCATTTCACATGTTTCAGTTACAGATTATCGGATTATCGCCCATTTACGATTTTTTATTTGTATTTCGTATTAGCTTACAAAGTTGAGGCGTACAATATGTTTACCGTTTAGATGTACCGCGTTTGGGTCTCCGGTGATGGTGTTTAAAATCCTCGTAGATTGAAAATTGGCTTCAAAAGGAACAATCTGCCACAAACAACATCAAAACTCACATTGCACAATCTCCACATGAAACAGCGAAAAACCGCGCAAGTCTCGATCAGGGGGAGATTTCTATGCGGACGATCTCAATATCAATAGGGGTGTCACGTTGTTTATCCGCAATATGCCTACATGTTCTTCTAAATATTTTACTTGACATGTGGTATATTTATCAGAGCTGTAACACATAAAAACTAACGATGTTTAAAAATTGCTCTAACTGAAAGGAAGAGACGAGGATATCATAATCTCGGCGCATAGTAACCTGTACTCCGATACTGAAAATAGTAAACAAAAATGGCCGCTGTCTCCTAGCAACTACCAAGCCACCGAAGATCATCAACATGGCAAGCCATTGAACACTGTTGAACAGTTGTAAACCGTAAAGCGTTGAGTACTTGGATATTGTAACAACTTATCGCATATATTTCCCAGGGGAAGTGTCCTTTGAACGTTTAGGAAAATGAGTAAAGTCTGCATTTGTCAGATTTGTAATTGCGGGTAAGGTTTGCTCGGGTCTAACTCTAAGCAGTTAGCTTAAGTCTTAAGCAGTTCCCGGGATGCAGTTAGCATAGCCCTACTAGGCTATAAGTATAATTAGTAGCTATATCTAATCATACCGGTAGCTGGTTAGGGCTACTAGCATAACTTATAATACACATTACCAAGCCTAGTACGGTGAGTACTACTACTAGCCCAATAGGATCTCTATACTACGTGATATAGATCACGTGCTATAGAGTCTATATCAGTGTATATTGGGCTAGGTGAGCACTATAGTATCGCTATATATATAGACTATAGTTACCACTGGTATAGTCCCAGTTTGTGTGGTTCTTTGGGGCCTCCAAAGACACTTTTGATAGGCCTATTAAAAGTGTCTCCGGAAGCCCCAAAGAACCACACAAACTGGGACTACCACTGGTACTGCTTACAGAATCTAAAATCACCTGATCATGTGCATCGATATCTGCAGCTATATAGCCCCAATTTTAATTTGGGCTATATAAGTAATAATCAAGTGACCGTCTACTTTATACTGCCGTAATAGACTTTAGCTTTATACTTGAGTTATCGTTCAGATAAAGCTCGTTCACGGCTAATATTCAGCTAGAAGTGATGCACTTATCAGCCGTGGCAATGGTGGCATTCGTGTAGTGATTTGTAGTTCTAAATAACCAGTTTGTATCCTGTAGACATACATTTTTTTATGTAAATCTCCAAAGGATCAGCTATAGGAATCACAAGATTCACAGACGTGTATACCTGTATGCTCAACAGCTCATAAACTTTGCTCTGTTGATTTTATGAGTGTTTTTCAAATTTTTGATCTACAGTTACATAACCTTGAACATAGTTGTGGCTGGGTGAGCTATATATATATAGATAATATGAATGGATGAATAGGCCAACTGTGTTTAACAACTCCAGTCTGACTCTGTGGCATGTTAATTTAGATCCATTGTCTGCTGGTTGCCGGTGGTTACAATTGATGGATGCCACAGACTGAGGCTGTATATATGATACTGTAGCCAGGGCTCATATAGGAATTGTTTCTTTTAAAACCAAATGTGTCTGTACAAGGAGCTATATACAGTTGTGATTGACTTGACATGGCAAAGCCAGCTAGAACAAGTAAAAACTACTTGCAAGTATATAAGCAGGCTTTCTGGCTAAGGAAGGGGATGCCATGGTCCTACATGTATTAAGTTAACCACAGCCTCTGATAGCACATAAGCTGATGCGAATACATGACGATGACAGGTCAGAATGAGGGGATGCATACCAGCAGGGTTGGCATATGATACAATAATAAAATGCATTTACTAAACTTGTTGCAAATCCCTCGCCAAAGTGAACTGAATGTGATTAATTATATGTTCTCCTTTATTATTGCCCCTGTGGGCAGCACTATACTTCTTATAGTCCCTTGTTCCATAAATGGCTCAATTGGGGAATCCATGCCAATGCCAATCAAGTGTCATATAGATCATTTTCTGGGAAGGAATTACCAATCACAGTTTAAAAATTTTGTTCCACACTAGATGTTGATTTAATGGCTGTAACTGGACGTTTATATATATGGCATGGTTGCATTGCATGTCCACATACAGCAAGCAGTTAAGAACAATTACGTCATTGTGCCTTTATGGTCACCGTGGTTTGTGTGCGAAAATTCAGAGAGCAATGTGTGGCTATAACATGTATAATGAGCTCTGATCATCAGAATTAGTGTATATTATAGACAGCATATTTCAAACCTTGAAAACTTAATTGATGTAGAGTTTAAAGAACTAAGTTATTTAAACAACAATGTTCAAGTGCATGCATATGCCTAATAAATGTCTATTTTCATGATTTTTGCTGACCAGTTTAAATTACAATGTAATATTCTTTCTTTTTTGTTTCAGTCGGCATCGGTGTCCACATAAAACTCCTGGGACTATTCCAAAGTCCAACCAGCCATGTACACTGTCGGAGTACAACAACAAATATGTTAAATATCCAATAGAGCCTACACGAAGCTTTAAACCAAAACAGGAGCCACATCAAAGTGATGGCCCGATGGCAGATGAGACCACCCACAGGTAATATAACAGTCGCCAGGCTAAGTTGGACTACCGGTACTGAAAGTTCATTAGTATATATTAATCCCTGATGTTCATGGGGATTAATATTTATTTGCATTTTTGAGACAAAACTATGTTTGCCTGGACTAATATTCATGGTTTAAGCTTGAGCCTTCTTAATTTTTAATTTTCTAGGTACATGTAACTTGTTCATGTTGTTTGCTGATATCAATTTGTATAATTTAAAGGTAATCACGAAATCCCTCACAACGTTAATTATTTTAATATAATAAGAATTCTCCTAACATCATGTACATATGGAATTCAAAAATTGGCCTACAGATTCAAAGCTTGCTCAATCTGTAGGCCACTTAATTATATCACTGAATAAGTTATAACTTATTTAAATTTGTATAATAACCCAGTGGCTAATTTCATTATTCAAGATGCAGCCAGTGTCTGTTCACAGCACGGCGCTACTGTGTTCAGTAGTCTATGTTGAGACTCGGTGGCTAATTCAGGCCCAGTGCCTACAATGACGCCTGCATGTACCTGAGTAGTGAATTTGTTCCATCTTGATGGGGAGACATTCAGTCAGTCCAGGCATTCCACTCTGTGTTGTAGTATGTATACATTCTCTACTTTGTATTTTCACTGACAGGAAGGACTACATTCCCCATCCTCTGGAAAAGCCGCATGTCCACCAGGGTGACCCGTACGTCACACCAGAGGGCGACATTGATCTCCTCACAACAAACAAGAGAGACTACACCCGTGAGTTCACTCAGTGGATGTCTAACATATTTTATAAAATTTACTTTAGAAAATATGAATCTTTGCATGTAGTAGATGTGATAAGTTGATATAGGGACTAAATATGTTATTGTGCGATTACCAATTTGACAATGTTACAATACCTAGCTGGCTGTTCAGTGCAGATCATGCTGTTCAACATGTATATTATGTATCAATTTATTAAGGCACTTTATTATACATTTGCATGATGTGCATATTTCTTCCATTTCAGCCAAACCAATTGATCGTCCCAAGGCAATAAAGCATGAGCAGGGAAGAAAGGTTCCGGGAAGGTTTGAAGGTGATCCAACATATAAACGTAAGTAATTGTCAAATAAGAATCCAAATTTGAAATGAAAGATACAACCTGTATAATGGGCTAATAAGCTGTTGTAATTATTTTGCACTTATACATGTACACTGGGAATTCATGTTGGGAAAGGGGAATTATATATCTAGAGGGAAATTCTGTCCATGAAAAATTGTGTTTGAGACATAATGTGTCAAGATCGAGTAATAAATCCCCTGACACATAATGTGTCAGAGTAATAAATCCCCTGAGACACAGCTACATGTAGGTCTCAATATGCGGTTATCATGGTTACAAACACAGCACAGCTTTATTGTACATGTACATGTACATGTACTAGTACAAAATGTGAAGGTTTGAAAAATCAGAAAGGTTCTTGCATGTTCATGTAATAATTATCAATCTTTGTCTAGCTGTTTGCAGATTCCAGGGCAGTTCTTGAATATACAATGTACTTTTACCATATAAGCATGCAAAGTTTTGACTTATTTCTCCAGCCTGAGCAATGTCAGGCCATATGTTGGCAAAGAATAGACTGAAATCAATATTTTGACTTAATTGTTTTTAAGAACTCCAGCCTTGGATTGATCTTTATAATATATAGATACATGTATGTCTTGTACACATCTGTATCTCATTATTGTCTATATCTAAAGTATTACAGGTATTTCTAACCAATATTTTCTGTTATCTTGTCCTTCTAGTTGACTACAGGAAGTGGTCGCTACCTCGCACTGAGAAGATCAGCCATGATCCTGGCTACCGACCTCCAACGGCTCCGTTCAAGGGGGACTCCAACTACCACGACGACTATATCAGGCACAGTGTGGCCCCCCGCCAGAGCATGAAACCGGTGGAAAACGCTAAGCTTTCTGATCAACCACTGGAGAAAGACACTGACTACCGCCAGAGCTATATAAGGCATCCTTTGCCACCCAAAGAAGTCCGAGAGAAACCCAAGTTTGAGCCTAACAATTCCAAACTGGAGGGACTTTCTAACTACATGAAGGACTATACCCCGAAGGACTTCAGTCGGCAATCCCTGTGTAAGCCGAATCCCAAGCCGTACCAATCTGAGGCTCCATTTGAAGGCGACACCACCCAGAAGGTGGACTACAAGGCCTGGCCGACTGAGAGAATGTATGTTCGAGAGCCAGAGCACTGGGTGAAACCAGACGGAGACTTTGACATGAACACTACCACTCATACTGATTACACAAAGAAACCCATTGAAAGATCACAGATGAAAAAACCTGAGGCTCAACGTAAAGTTCCGGGCCGCTTTGATGATCACACCAATTATAAACAGGATTTTCGGAAGTGGACACCAGTAGAACGCCCCAAGGTTACCATGAAGAGTGAGTACATGGCACCTGAGGCTCCATTCAAGGGGGAATCCAACTACCAGACAGATTACATCAAGAAGAGCCAGGCTCTGAGGTCCAGCATGAAGCCAATAGAGAACAGTCAAAGGTCAGAGCAGCCATTTGACGGCCAGACGGGGTATCGGGAGGAGTATATCAAACATCCCTTACAGGAACGTCAGCAGAAAGAAAAGCCTCAGTGGGAACCCAACCACAGCAAACTGGATGGCCTGTCTAACTATATGAAAGATTACATCAATAAGGACATTCCCAAGGTAGCCAGCTGTAAGCCCGATGTGGGAGCGTACCAGTCCACAGCTCCATTTGAAGGCGACACCACCCAGAGGACGGATTTCAAGCAGTGGCCGGCCCAGAGACCGTGGGTGAAGGAACCCGATCAATGGGTCAAGCCAGACGGGGATATGATGATGGATACGACGACACACACTGACTACACGCGGAAACCCATCGAGAGACCCAAGCTGAAGAAGCCAGATAGTGGCCGCAAGATGCCCGGCAAGTTCGACGGTAACACCCATTACAAGGAAGATTTCCGCAAGTGGACGCCGGGAGAGCGAGCCATGCCGAAACCTAAGTCAGACTACAACCCTCCTGAGGCTCCATTCCAGGGTAACTCCAACTACCACGATGACTACATTAAGCACCAGATGGCGCCAACCCGGAGCCTGAAACCTGCTGACAAGGGCTACTCTAGCGGCGCGCCTCTCGATGACAACACAGAATACCGAGACGAATACATAAAGAAAGCGGCGCCGGAGTGTCCAGCTGTCATCATCGAAAAGTTCCCACCTATGAAGTCAGGCTACATGTTTGAGAACCAGGATCCACAAGGTCACAAGTGGTACGCCCCAGTCACGACCTCAACACAGCTGCCTAAAGCCGTGCGTGGATCAAGCCCTAAACAAATGGCAGTCTCTGTGGCATAAAGCAGCCTCACAGTTCAGTGTTTGTACTTACAGTAGATTATTATTTAAACCAATATTCTAAAGCATTCAAATAGTGTCCAGTGGGTTTAGTGTATGCACACGGCACATCAGATTGTATGTTGCAAAGGCACTAAAGAATCATGTTTAAATGTAAACTAGTTTAATGAAATATATAACAGCCATATCAGCAGTGTAATATCCGCAGGGTAAAATGTATACTGTCGTATTGTTTGGTGGTTATTAAATACATAAATATCGATTGTTATGCTATACTCTGTGATCATGTAAATAGTTTCTCACTGCTACTGCTGTGGAAGTTTGCTCAGTTGACGTTTGAATGTCCTTGTCTCTCTGCACTGCTGTGTGCCGGCCGCTGTCATAGCGGACAGGTGTAGGGTGTAGCTGGTTTTCCTGCAGATGTTTCTATTATTGGCTTTGGGGGCTGCCTTGGTAACATTATGATAGTCCTACATGGTACAATTAATTCTTGCCTATATGGGGTTACAGTTGTGATAGGTTTGAAACAACGTGTTACATATGTACAAATATGAGTTACATTATATTGTTACACACGTGTACGTGTGTGTGCATTATGTAGACAGTTTCATGTGCCACCAAATATGGTACAGAAATAACTGAGGCACCTGGTGAAAGAAGCATCTCTTACTGTCACACGGGTTTAGCTTCCTCTCCTGTAATTCCTGGCGCCAAACTCTGCAAGTAACCTGTCTTACCATCTGTAAATACACAACTGTACAGTTGTAAATAATGGGTACCGTGTCATATAATGGGTACCGTGTCGTATGTGTTCCGTATGGAAGTTCCCCCTGCACACAAACATCTAGTGTGTGGCATAATGCATATAATTCACACCTCTATCTGTGCCCACGCTGTACATACACTATTAAAGCTGAACATCAGTAGGTTGATAATTAAATGACTTGTATATGCCTCCTACATACTACGGCTTCCTGGGTTTCTTGTAAATACAAATAAAATACCAATAGCTAGCCTCTCTCGAATCGTCTACAGAAATACATACTAACAGTCACCATGGTCACTGTATAATTAAGTTCCATGTATAACAAGCTGTGGGAGGAGAATATCTGGACATGTAGAATATTATATCCATAGATACACATTATATTTATATACATTAATTATGTATATATAAAAAGCTGGTTGAGCACATATCATCCACTGCACACCATAGCCTGGGTATAAACTGGAACGGATGGTCTCAGAGAGGGATTCTAAAAGAACTTGGAGCACGTAATGTTAAATATTTCGCCCGAGTCTCAGTTTGTGTAGACAAAAATAAGTACAGCTAGGATGGATTTGCCGAAATTCTGTGATAGTATATTTGTGCCTATGCAGTTAAAATGTTAACTAGTGTTTGTTACATTTTGTAGACAGAGTGTGTACATGAAGTGCTATGTGGCTGTATACTGTGATATCTCCCTGTCTGCTATTGTACATCTTACATGTCCAGATAACCTATTATGGCCAGTGAAACCCGTTTTGAGAAATGATCTTGATTTCTCTGAAAACTAATTTTCGTATTAAAGCTATGAGCAGAGATTTATTCTATTCCAAGACAGGTTTCATGGCTGATGTAGCCAGCAGCAGGCTGCCTCAGTGGTTACACCTACTTGGTACATCATCATACAACTACATTTTAGTCATCAGACCACAGTTAGGCTTTAATCCATTAATCTCTAAGTGCCGACAACTGAGCAGAAGAGACCTGCTGGTTTATTGTGTGTGATCTGCTGTAATATTGCAATAGTAGCTATAGTTGTTATTGACCGGGGATGGGCGTTATTTTTTATATATACAAAATTGGCTTGTTTTAATAGAATAAATGCAGCTTTTTTTGTTGTAATTTTTTTGTATGTTACAGTTGTTATTTTTCCCTGTGGCAGGGATACCAGGTGTTAAATGAGTTAGAGAAGTGCCAGCAGATTGTTACCAGTATGTCTACATGTGACTGTGCTCAGGTAGCCATTGGTTACCACGTGGACCTGCATATAAGCATGTCGCCCAAGTTCTGGTTGCCTGTACAAGCTGTCAGTCAGTTCACTAATAATAAACAACAATCAGTGTGAAATCTTCCTGTTATATTTACTGTGGGAAATAACACACAGCCTGCTGTTTTGTATATATCAGCTTGTTGTCTTCTCAGAAATACTACAACCTCATTGGGACTTTGACCTTTCAAGGCCACTCAAGGTCAAAAGTGATGGTGTCATTGGACTCGCCATATATGGTTTGCTATTGATGGATAATAGTAACATAGGGCCTAACGTGGCTCCTTTGCGAGATATGACGCATTGAAATCTGATTGACCTTGAGTTTGACCTTTCAAGGTCACTCAAGGTCAAATCTGATGGTGCCATTTTACTCCCCATATATGACTTCATATTAGTGTCTAATAGTATCTACATGTCTATCTCCCACCGTTTAGCAGTTATAGCCGCGAACATGTCTTGCATAATACATAACATGCAGTGAAATAATCCTTTACCAAAGAACGTCCTTTTAGTCTGTCGCCGACAAACTGAACGGAAAGGAGGTATCTCGGGCATTTCGACAAGTTGCTAATATTATGCAAGAGGTGCATGTATCTCTGATCATCCGCTTGATAAAAAGCACCATTGATGAACACGTTGCACAACCTTTTTATATTTTTCTTGTATTTGACTTTACAAGGTCACTCAAGGTCCAATATGACACATTGGACTCCCAATATATGACTTCCCATCAGTATTCAACAGTAACCAATGCCGAACCCTACTCCTTTCTGATACGAAATGTTTGAAACGTGAATGACCTTGAAATTGATCTTTGAAGCTCACAAAATATCAAATGTTATGACACGCTAGCGCTCTCCCTATGTGGTTTCCTATTAGTATAGCTGCACTATATGGCCTAACTCGGCTCCTTTAAAAGATACAAGCCTTCAAAATCTCTGTGACCTTTTATCTACCTAATTGTGCGATTGGACTCCCATACATGACATCCTCCTAGTGTTTGACAGAAACATATTGCCTAACTCTGCTCTTTAATGAAACCAGGCCTATATCATCTCCTACAGAATGTAACTGTAAATGTAATAAAGTGTAAAATCACAAAATTCCAAAAAAGGGTAGTTTGTGAGGGCCATTGAGAGGAAAATTCAGGGGAGGTTTAAAATAATTCCGAAGCGATTTGTAGGAGTAGCGTTTAAGAGTTTACCTACATAGGCGAAAGTGAGTGAATGATATCAAAGTTTAACGGCACATCAACACCAAAAAAAGGGTCATACAGTGCCAAAACAGGTGTAAACTGGCCCATGAGTCTAAACAGAGTCCACTAGAAAAGAATGTTATGGTCAAATGAGTGCAAAGTTCAAGGTAAGATGTCAAGTCACATCTTGAAAAAGAGTCCGAAAAGCAGAAGACGAAAGGAACGAAAGTAAAAATAAACAAATGAATAAATATTTTTTTCCAAAAAAAAAAAAAAAAAAAAAGAAAGAAAGAAAACGGGCTACTGTAACAGGGATATAAAGGATAGTTAGCTTTCAAATTAACAGGCTTGAAGATTTCAGTAAGTGCTTTTTACGGACAACAACGATGATGATGGACACCATGGCTGCCGACACAGTGAACTCTACTGATACAGTTAGGCGCAGCTAAAATCAAAAGCAGCGTACCTAACACGGAATCTTGTGGAACTCAAAGAGTTAAAGTTTGTTGATGACGGTGAAAATTATGTTTTCGATATACTGTTTGAGGCCAAATAGGTAATGCTTGAGCCAACCCAAGGTAACACTCGTAAGTATTTTTGTTTGGGTAGCCTGTGATGTTTCGTGATCAGTCATGTCAAAAACTGTGGACAGGCCCGAGAACATCCTATGCAGTAAGCTATTTTAAAACGTTCTCTTACCTCGGAGAGAAAACAATGCATAAGAGAACTCATAAGAGAAAGCTAAGACTCATAAGAGAAAGCTATTTAAACAGAAACCATATACTTACGGTGTCCTCTGTGTATAACCTTTTCTACATCTTTGATATGCAAGTTAAAACAGAATTGGGACAATATGTAAATTTGTGTTGATCCATGCCCTTAGAGGCAATTCATGCAATCTTCGAGCGAATGAATTTATGCCACTTCCTATTATATTATAAGATACACAAACTCTCAGAAACAGGACAATAATTCTGCTTGCCTCTTTAAGGCTGGTATGACACCTCAACTCTCATCGATTCCATTGTCACCCCTGATCACATGACATAATATCTCATATCATCCATCCATCACATGTCGGTCAATAGCGCTGTGCGCTACATGCTTTTGTTAACTTATACCA
>JAAUYG010083208.1_pt1 | contig 10883 bp, 8 predicted proteins | sample 7278091 | NCBI WGS metagenome assembly JAAUYG01 (sample SAMN14350201, study PRJNA611818) | marine sediment metagenome | isolation source: surface marine sediment (0.6m) | place: French Polynesia: Moorea | collected 2018-08
ATAAGGATTAGAGAGAGTGTTCCGCTAACGCAAGAGAAGCTCAAAAGTGCCGCCATAATTCCGGGCTTGACGCAAGAGGATCGGGCATTTTCGTATTTACTGTTGCCGACCTCGGCTCTTTCCGTTTTCATCATACGACGCCGGAACCTTCCGAACAGACGCGATTCTAAAGGAAGTACCTTCCATATATGGGGATAATTTAGTACGTGACGTAGGCACTCGCGTACTACAAACCAGAACAACCGGATTTCAGTAATGCCATATATGGAAGGGGCCTTCCGCCCGCTTGACGGTTAACCTACTTATTATGCATGGCGGAATGCGATCGCTTTCGCTGCTTCACGCGGGTTTCACTCCGCACAAATGTAATGGCAATTAAATTTTTCTGTGTAGAACACAAGAAAAGATGCGTCTCTATCGGTTGCAATAGCAGAATATTCGGAAAACGTTGCAAATAATATGTTCTGATCGAGGACTCCCCATGGACTAGTGCCAGGCTACATGGCCAAAGATATGCATATGATGATACTGACGTCATTCGCTTTGCTCTGATTGGTCCAGCCACCTGCCAAATATGGAAGCTACTACCGGTACGGTTCATTCATAGACACATGGTATAAAAAGCAGCTGTTCATTCATGGGCTAACTGTCAGAGAGATAGCAACTGCAGCTAGGCAGTGTAACTCGGCGAGAATTTCCAAATGTCAGAAATAGTAGAAACAAGAGTGACATAGACAACAAATTGCGTAACATTAACATAAAGAAGGCGTATCAACGTGCATAGCATTATCAGATCAACTTGTGGATTTATAGAGTTGTGTTCCGGGAGAAAAGGACAGTATGATTATGGACGGCTTGGATACGCTGTCTCGTGTAGCGTTGGCAGATCAGCTGAACATAGGACAGCTGAGCTTTGATATAACACCGACTGGATCACAACCTGTACCCGCACAGGAAGGACCCAGGGTCCCGACAGACCACGGGCTGGACAACCTAAACACTCCTGTCACCACATCTTCGGATGTCAACTTCAACTTTGTCAACTCCGACATAGAGATCACGCACGAACCGCTGCCTATTACCGGTAGGTGTTTACTTCCACATATATATCCTAGAAACTTATGTTTAAAACACTAATCACTTTCTTAGCTTATGCTCATATTTTGTTGGGATTGGGTGTGGAAGTGTTTGGGCGTTAGTCGTTTGGCATACAGGCATACAAAATTACAATAGAGGATGGATCACTTATAAAATAGTGCGGAACATGTACCGGCGCGATCACAAATCTTCTATGGCTTTTAACGATACATCGGTAGTCCGATGTTGAGTTTGGACTCTAGCCTCTATGATCAAACGACTGTCATGGGCGTATCCGAGTCCATAAACCGATAAATCCGTATCAAACCGGTGTTCTCCGCCCGCCTTGACCCAGGTTGATCCGCCTGTATCCTCAAAGCCAGCCAGGCCTACAAGCGCGCAACTAACGATAGGCGCACACACAGAACCATGCAGCAATAGCGTGTATTCACTGGAGGGCAGCCAAGGCGAGTACAGTCATCGGCAAAGGAATGTGCTTGCTTCCGCCAAATGACCTAGATCTTGTTGCCTGCCTGCCTGTTAGGTACAGCACCCCCCCTCCCTTCTCTTACACATACAACGTTGCTAGTCAGCTATTTGGATGCGAATGTGTTGACTCTTGACCGGTCTTCTTGTTGTGGCTACCAGTCCACCAAAGCCACAAGCGAACAGAAAGGCTTTGGTCTCTCTGAATATACACAGACTATAGGCCTATATATATATACATATATTGCCTCGCAAAGTAGATACCCATGATAGATACAGGCACTAGCCCTCGGGCCGAGCTTTGTAAATGCTGCACAAAGCATAAAAGAGACCTTTGTCAGGCAGTCGGAGCCCTGTATCATTTGGCTGCCTTTCTAACCAGTTAGTCTTGTTCTTTTTTTTTTTCTCACGGAAAATGTCTTTTGCCTGATAAAGAAAACAGTTCAAAACACTGTATAAAAAACGTGAAACCAGACGTTCGCCAGCTCCTATCTGGCCCAGAGCACTGTATACTGTAGGCCCACATACGCTTCCCGAATTCCTACCAAGGCTGTACAGTAAGTCCTCAGTATTGATCGTGTTTGGCTGGAGATAGCTGCATAGACTAAGCAATATTAATGGTGTGTATAGCTGCACCCTCTTCACCTTGCGCTATTCACGTACCGTATTTATAAGAGTTCTAGCCGCTCACAAGTGTAGCAGTGTATGTATTTACACTGGTACACTGGTTCTAACCATCATTTATACATATATACCAGGTCAACAACCATCAGGACCCTAGCTCTCCCCGAATATCGTGTGCAAAGGCTAGGAAGAAATTCCAATGTATTTATTCGTATAGCCTTTTATCACCGGCTGGGGAAGTAGTACGCGAGTTGAGTTGGTACTTTTCTTTTACACTCAGATCCCGAGCACACAGATCATCAGAACACCAGAGAATCCCGATCTTCTTCTCCTTGGGTTTCTCATCCAGACAGTCCCTCCCCCCTCCCCCTGCACTTTTTCCGGGCGTATTATCGACAATCTGACTGTAAGGCAGCGGCCCCTGTTCCCGATTTAGCTGCTGTTTTTCCCGGTCGGCCGCAGTGACGCCCGCAGTGCCCCTGTGACGTAGTCCCAGGAATCGATTCCCATTGGCGTCAGCGGGAAATTAACATATTTACAAGCTTCCTGGCAACACTTCATCCTAGAAGTCCCTGCTATAAATAGCCCGCTGCTTGCGTCTGTTAGGAAACGACTCTTCCCGCGGCTAAATATAGCTCGCCTTTTATTTACGGAAGGCTCGCGTGACGTCAGAACTGGTGTGGCGGGAAACTCGCCGGCTAGTACGGCGGGAGTGTTCCCGCTTCGGACACCTGTTGCGTTCGCATTCTTGCTCAAATTAAGTCTGCATTTCTAATCCACACCGGAAGAGTCGGCAATTGCAATACCCTCGTTTAGCGTGGAATAATTATTTAAAGCTGAGCCCAAGGCCATAACGGATATCAAAATTTACCTTTGAAGTTTCGGTTTTAGAGTGCAACAAATGTCAAACGTCCATGGATATACCTATATGCATATAGTATTGGTGCCAAGTTGGTATCTATAGTTTTTGGAAATTGAGATTTCTTGATGTCACGGTCAGGATTAATAATGATAGGTAGGCTAAGGGGGACCAATGTGTAAAAGGAAACATGTTATTTCGTTATTGTTTTGCTTTTCTTGTTTATTCATACTACTGGCACAATATAAAGTATCAAGTATACATGAAATTTATAATTTTCTTGGAAATTATTACTATGTATTTTGATTGAGCATGTTTTTCAAGCATTTTTCTTTTTTTTTTTTTTTTTTGAATATTCAAACACTCATTGGTAAGAGTTTGGAAAACTTGCACCTGATTTAATTAAAATCCATTACTCTTAATTGTATATATAGGACATGTTCCCGGATTGTGTACACATATCTGATTGTAACATACATGTACACATGAGGGTCATATTTATCCATAATTGATAAGTCCTGTTCGGTAGTATTCAATATGACTGGGGTCGACATGTGATAGGGTTTCAAGGGCATGTCCACATTCATATTCATGTGGTCTATTGGTTGGGGGAGAATACTGTATGAATTTGACTTTGGCTTTTCAGGGAACATGTTCATAGTTGCCCTGACTTGTAATTGTTTGCTAAGACACAATAGCTAATAATGATTTTTGCTTTCCTTGCTTACAGCTACTATTGAAGCGGCAGTCACTATTCCTGAAAGGATGGGGGCCGGCGGAATTGTTGATGTTCAACCACCACTGCAAGGTGCTGCAACCACTCACAGAATATCGTACCGCGGTACGTTCACAACCACTGCAACGTCAAGTTCCTCTGACAACAGCCAGGGTGGGAACGAGGGTGGTATGGGGCTGTTCTCACCATTGCTGAACATGCTCACCACAGGGAACCTCACTCCGTCCAAGCTGTCGCAGGAAGGCGGATCCTTGGCGGTGTTTAGCGACAGTGCGGAGCTCGCCTCCTTGTTGGGACAAACCGAGGAAGATGAGGACCTTCCGGAGGATGATCTTCAGCAGATCCATGTGGCACAGTCTCGCGAACAGACGCCGAGTCTGGCCAGCGAGCCTCCCACCCCTCAGGCTGATCTCGGGTTGCTAGGAGACACAGCTACATTTTCCCAGCATGCCGTATCAACGCCGCAGTCACAGGGCACAGACAGCAGGCAGACCACCCCCCAGCCGGTCCCCGCTGCTAGTCCGTTCCAGGGATTTGGCTCTCCATTACCTCAGGTGTCCCTCTCTGCTCAATCCAGCCCAGAGCCTCAGCTCGGCTCAGGGATGGGGAGTCCCGGGGAGCTGGGGTACAGCTCCCCACCCCCACCTCCACCTTACACATGTACCCCCAACACTGCCGCCTTCAACCTGAAGCAACCACCAACGTACAGCACCAGCAGTATGGGAGGGGTGAGCGTGGCGCAGCCTATACTCAACGTCCCCCAGTCCCTAAGCGGTGGAATCAACATCCAGGTATGCGAGGACTTGACCTACACCAAAGCGATGGCCCCTGGGTTCAAGTGGTCTCCGCGGCCAGGCAACGTGGTGCTGGGGGAGGACCCGCAGACCTCCATCCCTGACTTCCAGGCCCTACAGCAGGTGCAGCTACCTACCGTATCCACGGCGACCTTGGGCTTCACTACCCCGGAGGAGACGATTGTCAAATCGGAACCGATGGACTTTATTTCCAGCACGGCCAGCTATCCCGTGCAGGAGCCACCACAGATAGACACCTCCTCAGCTGGTCTGGTTGACATTGTGGGCTCCCCATACCAGCAGAGTCCATCATCAGTGAAAATGCTGCCGGTTAAACCAAGGAAGTACCCAAACCGTCCCAGCAAAACCCCACCGCATGAGCGACCGTACGCATGTCCCGTTGATGGGTGCGACCGGAGGTTTTCGAGGAGCGACGAGCTAACACGTCACATACGCATCCATACAGGACAGAAGCCGTTCCAGTGCCGGATATGTATGCGCTCGTTCAGCCGTAGTGACCACCTGACCACACACATTCGCACACACACTGGGGAGAAACCATTTGCGTGTGATGTGTGCGGACGAAAGTTCGCCCGAAGTGATGAGAAGAAGCGGCACAGCAAGGTTCACATGAAACAGAAGATGAAGAAAGAATCGAAATCGCAGTCAGCCACTGCCAGCAGCACTGTGACAACCAGCAGCAGCATGTTGCCTGGCAACCAGCTCGCCATGGTAACCACTGCCATGCCATCTACTGTTGCCACGGTTACACTGCCTCTGGTTGTCACCACAGCCGGCGCGCTGTAGTGACTGTTTTGATCAAAATTAAAGGACGATTGAGGTTCTATTTGTATTAGGATTTTCAATGTCCGGGGCACGGGTGGACTGTTTACAGTTTCACCCGATGCCATCGTGTCCGGGGAATCCTGGGCTGCTGATAGCGCCAGGAATCTCCGTGGTGATGGGGTTGCCACCCACCCCTGCAGGCAGTGGCTCACCACACAGCACGGCCAGGTCAGAAACTGCACAGGTTACCGTGCAATGTTCACGTATGGAAATTTTTATTCCAAATCTATACAATTAACAATCAGCAGACAAAGAGTGTTCATATACCGGGTCTATGGTTGGAAACAGGTAGATCATATTGGATCATGGTGTTGTGGTAGTAAACCATGTTTTCTTGTTGTAATCTGATTGGTATTTCTTTCTGGAAGTCGTTAATTGGTTTACAATTTGATGTTGTGGCATTGTACACCCTTGGTAATAAGGGTTAGTGATATATTGATGTCATCGTATATCGTTGTTTTAGATGTCTGCTAACGTACCATCTTGCACTTAATTTTTTATGCTCTCGTTGGTGTTATCTGCGAGCTGCATTTTCTTCGATAATTGGAATATTTCCTACTACTCTGTGAATTTGTTTCGCACACGACTTGGTGTAGTGTTGTTGTATTACTCGTACCGATGAGTTGAGCGTCTGTTTAGCTGCCTTGCAGAAGCTGGTTGAGCACCTCAGATACTGACTAGTAAAGGTCGCTGGGGGAAAGAAGGAGTTGAGGGGGCAGGTATTGTCTCCAATGTGACAGACAGGAAATAAAGGTGTCAAGTGAACGAACAAAAGCTATCGATGCTTTTCTGTTGTCATGGTGACTGAGATTCCTGGTGCTGGCCGCTAGCACAAGCAGGGAGGTATCAGGGCTGTAATGCAGAGATCACATGTTCTGCAGTGGTTAACGTCCGATACGCAAAGAAAGTCAATGGCCATAGCATGCAGGAGGCATGCAAGAACTGCGATAAAGTTGTAGTCCCTTAGTTTTGTTTGTTTGGAGCTCCATGGTTACTTACCATGGCAACCATTACACTTTGTCCCGTTCCTTTAGCCTTCTACCATACAGCAGCAGGTCGTTTGACTGCACCCTATTATTAGCATGTTGTCCAAAGTCCTCCATATATTTTATGAGAGCAGTGGCTGTCTATTTGTCCGAGACCTGTGGCCATTTGTACTTGCAAACATAGCTAGAAGTTTATGTCTGTGTCCCTGGGTACAGCTGCACTAAGGAAACTGGAGAAGAGACAGGAGTTAATTTTTTTTTTGTTGGAGTTAAGCTGAATTCTTAGTTCTGCAGAAATCAGAGCGAGTTCAATCTCTGCTTTTGGGAGAACAATGTTAAAGAGCAGCTTTTCACTCTTGGATAGTTTTCTTGTTGCAGCTGTTCCTATATTGCAGATCTTAGCTACAATGTATCTATGTATTTACTTCGCTTATTGTGGTGGAGTGCTGCATATTTATTTGTTTAAGTGCATATTGGACTATATAGTTTGGATTTTAATTGTTCACTTTGACATTTTTTTGTGGAAACGTTTGTATGGGTACTGCCCCTAGTGGTAGTACACAGTAGATACTTTAAAAATGTGCGCAAGATACAAATGTGCTTAGTTATATTCTGATATTCATTAATTGTACATATTGATCAAAACACCATTATATCACACAACAAGCATTGCATATGTTACTTATTTAGTGTATATAAGAATTAAGATCAAAACCTGTAAGAGCCTGAGGTTCGGGTGCAAAAACCTGAATTGTGTCACTGGTGAATCGGGTATATATTGAAACTTACCATGTGCTGGCTGGGGCTCTTATACCAAATGGTGCTATTAAGTCAATATTCTATAGTGACATCATTTCCTGTGTTTCGTCTGATGTACTATCTGGGTCATTTTGGTCTTGTGATCACCAGTGTAACGGTAGTAGCCGGTTCTGGTAATCGGGGCAACTACGTTTCTTTCTTTTTTTCTTTCTTTGGACATAAAGTACTTACTCTGATGTTGTGAACCAAGTTCATTGAAGGTGCATTGATTGATACTATGTATTGGCTGTGATTGTCAAGTTGAGTTTGTACAGGATACCTAGCTACACCTGGCTTTGTCTGGTACAATAGCAACAGGTCACAAATTATGTATACATGTGTTTCCATGGTAACGGTAGTTTCTATGGTAAGGACAGATATTGTGTCTTCGAGTACAGTGAAGCGTCTTGTAATTGTATTTCTTTTGAGTGCACTGGTGTTAAAGTTAAACTTATTGTCACAGTGTGTTCTTTCTATTCCGCTCTATAAGGTAAATTGCGAAAACTTCTGGCCCAGTTTAGATATCGGTCATATTACATGGTCAGCTCATGTAGAACAACTGTAAAGAAAGTGATTAAAACCAATCATTTTGAATACAATTTGATTTTGGTTGCATATATTCCAAACTAACACACAGTACATATACTGTACAAATGTATTTGTGCTTATACAGGAGTTACGCAAAGCTATATATAATACTAAATATCTTCAGCAGCTACTGGGATGCCTATAGTCCAATTTTATGTAGAAAGCAATATCACTTAACTTGGTTCACCTAGCTTTATTAAGTCTGGACCAGGTGTAGTGCGCTTCTGAAGGTCATCGCTATTTTAATGTTTTTGAAATACTGGTAGTGTCTTGTTTCTACTGTATGCAGTAATCTGCTTGGTAACCGTTTGTCATTGATACTTTGCTTTGTGCTGACTGTCTCCATGGTGATTTCAGAATAAATCTGTCGTATAGGTCGCCTTATTTTTCTACACTTTCTCTTGTTGCTTGGCATTAATTTTCTGATGTTAAACATTTTTTTGTAGTGTTCATGTTTTTTTGAAACAGATTTTAAGTTTACTGTCAGTTGGCATTGGTTCAATTACGAGATTTTTGAAAAAGTCAATATTCAGGACGTTATGAATTGAGGGCATTCCTTAGCAATCTTAGTAAAATCTCCGTGCTGTTCTGTGGAGTCTGACTTTTATCCACAGTAGAAAACACTAGTTAGGCTGTATCCACTCAATCCAGACTTCTGATCCAGACTACTGGTTACTGATTTACTCGCCTGTCTGTGCCATGCTACGATTTCATAATTTCATATATTTGTTGAAAATAAAACTCTCCATTGAATTTCATGCTGGTGTTCTGTCAATTTTCATTCACATACATGTACTCCCCCCGCCATTCCCACCAATGGTGGAAAGTGTTCTGCCTTCTATACATGCTATACCGTCAATGAGCATATTGTGAGCAACTGGTCAGAAGTACTTCTCCAGCATCCCATGAATATCTTGCCTACCGTTACTACAAGTATGGTCATTCATATGAACTATTTAGTGCATATGCTTCCTAGCAATTTGTTGCAGCCACTTATATTGCCAAGCATTCTACAGCCCAGGGAGAGATTACATTGTATCGCCTATCTGATTCCTGCCCAGTGTGCACCAATGTGGCCAGAAATCTGACTGGCACTACTCTGATTGTGTTGTTTCTGGATCTGGATCTACTCTGATTGTGTGAAGTGTCACCTCTCACTATTAAGAAGACATTTCTCTGATATGACCGATTTCCTAGACAACCACCCGGGTGGCCATATCACACGGACTACTGTATTACATTTCTACATGACAAATTTGGCTTAGAAATTTATACCTTGTGTACATAAATTTATACCTTTTGTATACTAGCAAGTCCAGAAATATTTTTCAATCACGTACCACATGAAAAGATTTACATTTGTATTAGTATTACAGAGACAGAAAAGCTGAGTCGATTGAGACCAAGAATGAACAGAGTGCAATATTCCAAATCAAAAACAGAAAAACGCAGAACTCAAATGCAGTTATCCCTCGCTCTGTTTATTAAATACATACAACAAGCTAAGCCCAGAGAAAATAAGCACATTGCGGGAACGCCCTGTCATTCAGTCGATCTGGTTTAACAGGTCAACATGAGCAACAAAATAAAGATGACAATGCATGAATGGGAGGCAGTGGCAGCACAGTTCGCTTGGCCTAGTCACTGGAAAAATCTCAAGCATAGAAACAAGGTTAAGTTCAGTAATTACCTTCAGTTTCAAACTGAAGATTTTTTCAGGTAAGGGGTACAGCAGTGAAGGCAAGGAACACTTCCTAGCGTCAATATCCGTGTGTTCAGTACAGATCTAACTTTGAACAAAGCAGCTGGGGCACAAGTCAGAAAGGAACGGCAATCACCTTGACAACCTTTTCCTTATTTACATGCTCCATGTAAATCCCATTTGGGGGTTAACAGATTTTTTGAAACCAGCGCCTATGTTCATCACCGTATTGTTCAATTCAATTTTCCAATCAGAAGTCTATAAACTACGTGTTGCCCCTAGCAAATTGCATGATTTCCAAGCAACAATATGGTGTCCTAGTAACAGCATGATCTCTTAGCAAACATATTGAAAATTTGAAGATCACAGCTTTCAAAGGCAAATTGCAGGAGACATTATTTAGCTGGCACTGTCAGAAAGTGTGAACTAAGCATGCACCTACATTTTCAGCAGTTCTTTGTCCCCAGGTAACAATAATATCAGTAATGTGAGAATAACTACCAAAGAAGCTGTCATCTGTCAATGAGAAAAACAGTACCGGGTAAATGATCTGTAAATGAGCAATCATGTCATGAATATAAAAGTGTTTTTAATTGTATATATTTGTTCTATCAGCTTATGTTACACATTGAAGATAAAGGATATACAGTCTAAACCTGCTCTAAAGACCACCTGTATATAAAGACCACCTTCTTAAAAAGACCTCATTTTACAGGTCCCCAGGTGTATACTTTCCATGCTACTGAACCAGCATATAAAGACCACCTGTGTAGAAGGACCACATTTTATTTGTCCCCAGGGTGGTATTTATATACATATGCTTCACTGTATAATACAATCAGAGGCACAATATTTGACTTTTTAAATCAGCAAATTAACTTCCTTGAGAAAGCGTCATTCAAGCCAGGCTTATGAGAGTAGGATGAAACAACACAATAATAGGTGATTTAAATGCCTGTTACATCCATGCTCTATATTTTATTTTATACAAACTGGTCAAAAGCAATGGCTTCCCAAATTTGCTGCCTGCGTAGAAGCAAAGTATTATTATTCCATTTGCTGTACTGTTGCAAAGCAACAGTGTAAACAACAGTGCAAACTACATTTTGTAGAACTGCACAAACTGTACCGAAAAAAGCATTACAAATGCTCGTAAAAACATTAACACCACAGAATGATTCACCTGTAAGCAGGTGAGAAAACTAAACATAAAAAAAGCTCCAAAGAATACATGTGTACAGACAAACAGAGAAGAGAATGTTACTGCTTCAAAATATGGAACATGCATGTCACTGCAGGAATCAGTCATGCATGTCACTGCAGGAATCAGTCATGCATGTCACTGCAGGAATCAGTCATGCATGTCACTGCAGGAATCAGTCATGCA
>JAAUYG010274342.1_pt1 | contig 10883 bp, 12 predicted proteins | sample 7278091 | NCBI WGS metagenome assembly JAAUYG01 (sample SAMN14350201, study PRJNA611818) | marine sediment metagenome | isolation source: surface marine sediment (0.6m) | place: French Polynesia: Moorea | collected 2018-08
AAGCCATGGAAGCAATTGAACTGCGTCTCCTGCGAAATCCAAACTTACCCAAATGGGATATTTTTATTCGACCTTGTTAGTTGGTATTTTCTTTCTTAGAAATCACCTAAGATGACAGATACCTCAAAAACTCCCCAACTCGAACCCTACGACCTAGACAAATGCACGATCAAAATAGTTCTGCTATTGCATCCATGCAAAACTAATTCCAACGATCCAGACTGTACCATTGCCGTTAGTACCCATGACGATATTCCCCTAACTAAAATTGTTAAACGTTCTCAATTAAGTTTATCCGAACCAGTAGAAGACTTACTTGAAGAGTTAAAAGCCGACTTGCCGCAGCGAGAATTCCATGCTCGTGTCAAACAAAGTAAAACCAGTAAGCAAGAAACTACTAAGACTGCTAAATCTATTAAATCTAGTAAAACCTCTCAACCAACTGAATCTAACACCTCAACTATCAAACAAGTTCAATTATTCTAGTTAAAGCTATGAGCGATAAAGTTCCTGTAGTTTTTGAAGGTAAGGAATATCCTATTGATGCAGCAATAGCTGCTGATGATGACAAACTTCGACAAGTTTTATCTCCCTTTATTCCCGCAGCCGCCAATGCCAAAATTCAACGAGAAGACGGTCAACCAATTCAAATAATCAAACAGGCAGGTACAAAAGGATGAGTGAAGAAGGCAGAAGGCAACAAAAGAAAGATTCTCCCCTCAAATATCTATGTTTAAGTCCAGAAACTATTAACCCCGCTATCGTTACAGCACGGCATATTCAACATCTGGAACTGTCAGGACAAGTAACTCCAGAGATGATGGAACAACTAGCCAAAGATGCAAAAAGTGCGATCGCCCAAGGCAAACAAGCCATTGCCGATTACAATTACAGTCTCCAGCGACTAAAATCAGCTAGTTCCCAACCCAACTGCATTCCTTGGGGATTTTGAGCGTCCATCTGTAAAATTAGTATATATAAACCAAATCAGTAGATTATTGGGGTAATAACACTATGACAACATTAGCCAAATGGTCGGTCGATGATTACCACCTCATGATTGAAAGCGGAGTTTTAAATAACCGCTCTGTTGAATTATTAGAAGGAGAAATTGTTGAGATGAGTCCCGAAGGGCCATTACATAGATTCACTAACGATACAGTAGCCGAATACCTACGAGAATTACTGCGCGGACGAGCAAAAGTATTTGAGGCACACCCAATTACACTTTCTAATTCAGAACCCGAACCCGATATTGCTATAGTTCGCCTGCCGAATAGCAATTATTTGACTCGCCATCCCTATCCCGAAGATATTTATTGGTTAATAGAAATCTCTAACACTACTCTAGAAGAAGACTTGGGTAGAAAGAAAAAAATCTACGCCAATGCAGGTATCGATGAATATTGGGTTATCAATTTAAAAACTAAAGAAATAATTATCTTTAGAGAACCATTTGGTAACGATTACAAAACCAAGTTTACAGTTAATGAAGGTACGATTACTCCAATTGCTTTTCAAGATATTCAAATTGAAGTGGCAAAACTACTCAACTAGAAGAGTTATTCGATTTAGCAGTACCGTACTCAATTTCCAAAAGCTCTAGTAGCTTTTCTTCCAAAGGCTCTAAATAAGGTTGATCGAGTTTAGCCAAACCGTTAAGAATCCATAGTGCGGCAGTATCCAAACCACATTTTTCATGTAGTCGGCTCATTCTCACCCCAATATCTTCCATTTGTTTGCATTCGATTTCTGAATAATTACAAGATTTTAGATATTCTGGTCTAACTATATATTCCCCATCCCAAGTATTGACCTGACAACTAAATTCACGAACTTCGGTTACGATACACCAACAACCTCCTTTTCCTCTCAGTTCGGGATTATCTTTAGCAATCAAGCGACAAATTTCTCCTTTACGAAAAGAAATGGGAATTGACTTGGCTTTAATCTGTCGCACTACATTTTTGACAATTCGCCCAGAAGGCACTTTACCTTTAGCCAGCTCTACTGCGGTACACCATACTTCTAACTGCATTTCTGGTTTGAGCCTGGCTTTGGCAATGTAGCGTACCTGATGTTCGTTTGTCGGCAGGGGAATTTGCCGACAATTTGTCGGCATAATCTCATTGAGGTTGTCGTAAACTTCGGCGGCGACAATTTTGAGGTAGGCAGCATCTCGACCGTAACCAAACCGCTCTCGACAGTATTCTTCAAACGTTCTATGGGTAGAACGATACAACCGTCTGTCCCGTAATTCTTTGAGAGCCATTCCCGCTTCATAAAAAGCTCTCTCTACCTTACGCTCTAAATGCAGGCGATCGCGTTCTTCATCTACTGAGAGTTGAGCTAGTTCGATTACCTCTACTCCCAACCCCAGACTTAAAGCTACCGCTGCCTCTAGTCCATTATTATTAGCAGAGTTGGATGAGGTCATGATGCTTAACCCGATAACAGGAATTGGGTCGTCCGAGAATTTGGACTACCGCTAGATTGTCTGAAGACGTGGTTGCTGTATTCTCTACCAGTTCAGTAGTATCTGAAGAACTGCCATTGGGACTCTGACAATGGAAAACCACTACTAACGTACCTTTATCTAGATACTGCTCGCAGTTTAATTTACGAGCGCTATTTTCAACCTCTTCCCCAATCTTTGATTCTCCCCAGTAAACATATATGGGCAGGGTCGATAGTATTTCTGAGTCAGTTGCTACAGAATTATTACCATTGCCATTAGTATTGTCCTCCATCTCTAAATTTTTCAGACGCGGTAATTGTTCTCGCCAGTTAGAAATACAGGTAAGGGATTCAAATAATAGGGTAGGGGGAAAGATAGAACGCAGTACGGCAAAGGCTTCGGGAGTTTCACAGCGCAGCAATAATCTAGCTAGGGTTTCATAACCTCCATACTCGACTATTGGAGTAACTAAATCTGGCTCAACCGCATCCTCACTTATCGACAAAGCTTGACCAACTAGATGAGTGAAGACTTTCATTCCCAAGACAAGGGAGGTAAAGTTTACTATCTCTGATGACTGCTGAATTACCTGTGGTGAATGGATCTCAGCATCAATGCTATTTATAGCAGTAGAATTTTCAAATTCTGCTGCTACGGCAGTTTGAGAAACTGTTGTTACTGTTGAGGTAGAAGTCGATCGATTGTCGATCGCGCCAATGCTTAATAATTCCTGATTGAAGTCATAACTGTCGATCTGTCGATCGTCTGAACCATTTTGGCTATTTTGTTCTTCTCCTCCAAGAGAGCAGTTTGTTTGCGACAGCGTGGTTCTACCAGTTGGAGATAAACCTACACTCATTCGGGGAGAAATATCCGTCTGCTTCGGGACATACCCCACTGCCGACTCCCGATTCCCGATTCCCTGACCCGAAGGCGATCGCTCTACCAGTTGAGAATCCCCTACGATCGACAGATCGACAGTAGGTTGATTCGGCGGCTCAATTCCAGACGAATTGCGGGGTTCGGGGTTGATGGAACGATCGACATTACGATCGACATCGCGATCGACACTCAACACTAATTTGAGGCGATTGCCCGTCCCGACTAATTTGCCGTAACCCAACTTAGCTAACTCGATCAAGTCCTGACGAATCTTATCTGGTTTCTCTTTTCGCAGCCAGGAGATTGCCGATTGGAGTTTCCTGGCCGTCAATTCGCCGAATTGCTCTAGCTTATTTAAAATGGCATTTAATCTGGGGGTCAGTCCTCCCATCCCTTTTGCCGCACAGCCTTCAGAATGGATTAGGGTAACTTGACTCAAGAAAAATTCCGCTAGAGCGATCGCCGCTTCGACTCTGGCACTGGGGATCGATATACTGGGAGTGGCATTTCCGGCATCTAATTCCCAAATCAGGTGGAGAACTAATGCCAGTCTGGCGGTGTAGCCCTCCATCTTGGAAATTGCCGCCCGCATTCCCGATTGGGGATGGGCTACCCGACGCTGTTCTAATTGCCAGTGGAAGTTGTCGTAGAGATGTTGGGCTTCGGCATCGAAGCGATACTGTTGGGGTGCTAAGGAGCGTATATTTTGGTACAGAGATTTGAGAAAAGCTAATTGGAATTTAGTATCTTGTTCTGGTAGCCTCAATGCTTTGAGGGGTATTAACGCCCACAGAAAGCGTCCCCATTCCCCCTGGGCATCGTCTAAATCTCCCATCAACCTTTGCAGGGTAGTATCTTGAATCGCACCGATAATGCTCATGGCATCGTAGGGTACGAAGACCCTCTCGCCCCCCTTGAGGTTTTTCTTGATGCCGCGACCGTTCCAACTAGAAAGTACCGACTCGCGATCGTCTCCCTTGCCTTTTTTGTAAGCACCATAGGAACTAAACAGACCCGATAGTTCGTCTTTAATCCACAAAAAAGCGGTATCGGGTTGTTCTCCTTTAATGCGGTCGATCGCCTCGATGGTGGTTTTGTCGATAAAAAACTCTTTTAAGGGATTGGGTGCAGTTGGTTCCCTATCTTTCCATTCAGCATTGGTAAGGGTATCTTTCTGCCTCTGCCAAGCTTGGTATTCCCCGTCGTAATCGGTTTGAGCTAGTTGATACCGCTCTTCTTCTTCTGCCTGGAGTTGTTTAACCCCATCGAGAATGGCATTGAGAATCGGGGACTTGCGCTGTCCCGATTCGGTAACGATACCGCCATAGATAATTGCCGGTTCGATAAAATTAATCGACTCTTTGACGATGATGCGGGTGCGGGGGTCGCAACAAGAAGCGATCGCACTTAGCAGTACCACTAGATAAGCAGCAGTGGGAGCTCCCATCCAGTTGGCTACTTTGGTTATGGGTCGGGCAATGGATTCTGGCAGGTAAAGGTCGAGATCGAGGCTGCTTTGCTTGTATGTGGTTAATTGTTGTAGTTCTCGTTGATGTTCACTGCGATTTTCCTTACGTTCTAGGTCGGTTTCGATCTGTTCGAGTAGGGTACGCAGTTCCCGCACGCTCCAGCCCCAACTAGCCGAGAGGTTGTTTATCGCTTCGGTTTGGGCGGAAGCTGAGAGGTTTTGTTGGAGTATTTCTAGCAGTAACTCTCTAATTTTTATTTCATCGCGAGCTTCAGTTTGAGAAGAGCGATCGCTCTTGGGGTCACTTTCATCTCTATAAGAATTTTGTTTCCGTTCGTTAACTTTTGCATTGCTTTGGGTCGAGCCAGTTCCTTGTCGGTAATGAGTAAAGGGCGATCGCCAACCATCAAGTTTTGCCATGTGAGCCAGAGTTCCCAGTTTGACCCCGCCCCCAGGAGAAAAGGAACGCCATTTTCTCTCGCAGTCTCCCGCTTGGTATTTGGCAGAGCGAGCAGACCACCTGTCCCACTCATCCAGCAGGGAATCGTCGACGCTGTGCAGTGCCATGCCGACTGCTAGCCATTGGTCGTAATCATCGGCTCGAAAAGATGAGAGGGCATCCAGGTAAGAAAGGGCGTAATCTATGTCAGTCCACTTACCTTGCAAAGGTGCGGAGGAGAAACTCCTCTGCTCCCCTGCTCCCCTGCTCCCCTGCTCAGTTAGCATCTGCTGGATAATCCAATCGGGAGCGAGCGCTATTTCCGTTTCGTCGATGGCACAACCTTCAACCCAGTGATAACTACCAGTGGTGGGATGAACTGAAGGAGGCAGAACCGATTGCAGATTTTTCCAGCGAAATTCTAATTGTTCTCCTTTGCCATCATCCCCGATGGCTCCTGTTTTGATTTTCTTGGTTTTTAGGGAATCTCGAAATCTTTCTGGAATTAAAAACAAATATTGGCAGCGTCCTGGGCGACCAGAAGCAAAAGCTACAGTTTTTGGTAGAGGGGTTCGGGAAGACAGTTCGGCGATTTTGTCGATGGCAGAAGGACCATCTTGGTCTACCGCCATTAGGTAATATGTATCTTCATCAATGGTAATCGGACGACCTGTCAGCAAACCGTAACCTTGGAGTTGAATTTTTTTGATTTCCCCCTTGATGGGAACGGATACTCCCCCAGTGGCGATCGCTTCGATTAATTCAGCCGCAGTAAAGGGACGGTTTTGCCACTTGTCCCCTAACGGTTGTTTATTTCCGCCTAGAGGCACTAGAGGTAGTGCTAATTTACTGCTTTGGATGCGACGTAGCCCCCAAAGTAGTTTTTCACCCAGCGCGAGTGGAGAAGAGCTGATGTTTCGATTCATTTTAAACTGCCTCCCCTAAGCGATTAATTTTGCCACTGAAGGGACTGTTTTTTAAGGAGGCGGCAACTGACGAGGTTGCCTCGTGAGGTCGCCTCCTTCCCAAGAGTTTATGCCGACCGTCAGCCTGCGACCGTCGGATTTCCTCAAAAGAAGGAGCTGTGACGCGGGCAACACTAACTAGGTTGAAAAGAGAGCAAAGTTTCTGTATGGATGAAGCGAGAAGGATTTTCTGTGTCATAATTTAATTAACTGAATTAGATGACAATCTCAATATCAAGGGGTTTTCATCTACCCCCGACCTGTGGGTGCAGGTCGGATTTTTTCTTTGACATTACGGTTTATATTGTTAAGCTAGACAAAATTGAGCAAATGTTATGATAGAGACAATATAAATAATTAGATGTTTGTTTGCTTACTAGATCGAGTTTATCTTCAGTTAAGTCAAATTTACCAATAATAAATTAAACCGTAATAAAAATTAATGTTGCTGCATCAAGCTTTGGATAAAACCATCAAGTATTGTCGAATTTCTGCTACTGAGCTAGCCAAGGTTTCAGGGGTATCAACTTCTCGTATTTCTCAATTTAGAAATGGATTGTTTGTTGAGGGCAGAGGAAGCGATCTAACAAGTAGAGCGATCGACGAACTTATTGATGCCGCAGCAGAAATCGATCCCAAAGCTAAACAGGTATTTTCTTTCTTTTTGGCCGATCTCGACCCCAAATCAGTTCGGTTGGGTTCTTCGCTACTCAATCCCAGCCAACTCGAAGAAATGGATTCGACTCAAATTTCTCAATTATTAATTGCGATCGCCGACATATTAGATAAACCCAAGCCAGCAGTAAAAAAAAGTTCACAAAACCGCCAAAGTAATCGCTCCTTAGTAAATGCTTTAAACGCTTCTTAAGCTTTATCAACAAAATTTGTTGCCCAAAGGTGCGAAGATATACTGATGGCGCATACAGGCAAATAATTTATTTGCCCTGGTAATTTAAAGCCAAGGGTAACTTATTGGTCTGGGGATGCCTTGCTGAGGGTGTATAAAACTTTAGGTATAACCACAGGTGACAAATCAAAGTAGAGCTGCCAGAATGGACGACGCTCCCACGAACGTAAAGGATTTTTTTCAAGTGAACAACTCAGATGAAATCGATGCTCTAATCTCTCAACTATCGGCAAAAGAAAAAGCCGAACTGGTGCAAAAGTTGTTAGAGGATGTCTGAGAAGTCCCAATTTATACTTTCTTGCTAATAAACTTCAACGAAAAAATAGGACTTGTAGCTTTATCATCTAGGTGGTCAAGACTATTTTTAAGTACTCAAAACTACTTTTCAGACATCCTCTTAGGACAATCGGGATTGATGGTAGTAATGGGGGGCTCGAATGTCACTACTTCCGAACTCGTCATTCAAATACATTCTACTTCCAGTCTCGATTTGAGCGAACTCTTGAGGGCAGTTGCCACCCGTATTGCCCAGCCTAAAGATACTCCAGCTAATAGCCAGCCCAACAATGGTAACGGTGAAGGTCAAGAAAATTAATTTTGTACACTCGCGAAAAAACGGGCGAGGGAGTCCATAACATAATCTTTTTAAAATCGTTCGCGCTGACAAACAAATAAAATGCCGACAAATTGTCGGCAAAAAAAGTGTCGGTTTGCGAATAAGTTGAAATTTTTCTCACGATGTGCGAACCCACACCGACATGCCTGTTGGTTTGCGCATAAGTTGAAATTTTGCTTACGATGTTTCAATACTTTTAGCCCTTTTATTTGCACATAAGTTGAAAATTATTTGCTTATAAAGTGAAAATTTCCTAACTTATTAGCGCATAAGATGAAAAATCCGACTGTTGAAGGTGTAAAGAGGCAAAATCGAGACGGAGCAAGGAGAAGCGTGTTTTTAAGCCAAGTAAGCGATCGCTGATATTCTACGACATCATAAGGGTTACACAGCTCAATTTTCAACTTATGTGCCAAAAATTTCATCTTATGTGCAACGGTTTTCACTTTATGTGCAAACCAACATGCCGACAAATTGTCGGCAAAATAAGTAAGAAATAGCTCTTGAGAACTACTTTTTCCAAGAGCTATTCTAGTTGAAAGCTTTAGTTGCCATAGTAATGCAGTTGCATTACTATAAATGTAGGACTGATTGTTTTTTCAACGATGAATTCTCCCACAGTTATAGAAACAGAATCTACTCTTACCGATCGCTATCAAACCACAATCCCCGCTCCTGTCCGCACCGCGTTGGGGTTAAGCAAGAAAGATAAAATTCGTTACGTTATACATCAAGACGGGACTGTAACTATTACTAAGAATAATCTTGGTGGGGAAGAGGACCCCGTCCTAGAAAAATTTCTAGCTTTTCTAGCAACCGATCTGGAAGCTAATCCGCAGAATATACAGGCGATCGATTCTAATTTAAGGGAGCGAGTATCTGACTTAGTAGCTGGGGTAGAAGTAGACCTCGATCTGCCTCTGAACGAAGAGGATGAGTAACATTGTCTGGAAACCAATCGTTGATAGTTAATGGCTGGAGCATCTACGCCCACCCACTTTTTCTCGACCAATTTGAAGAACTCATAACTACGGTAGAAAATCTGCGACAAAAAAATCTGGAAACTTATCGCAGTAAGAACGCGACAAAAAGACTGGCAGCTATTGCTAAATTAGCATTTGAGATTATTCCCGCCGATCCGACTCGTACAGAATATCGTCAGGGTAATACATTAGGTGAGGACTACAAACACTGGTTTAGAGCTAAATTTTTTCAGCGGTGCGACCCCGCGCCGCCGTCAGGCGCAAGGGAATGCGCACCAAGAGAGCAGTATCGACTGTTCTTCCGCTATCATCAGAGTTCTAAGATAATTGTTTACGCCTGGATAAACGACGATAAGTCCAAACGAGCCTATGGGAGTAAAACTGATGCCTATCGAGTATTCCAGAAAATGTTAAACCGAGGCAATCCCCCAGATAATTGGGACACTTTACTCAAAGAAGCCGAAAAAGAAAGAGAACGCCTATCTAAAGCTATCGAGGCTCAAAAATCTAATTGAATAGTCTAATTCCAAGCGATTCTGAAGCTGGTAATCATATGTAGTCTTTTTCTTGGCGAGGGTCAGGAAATCTACAGGTAAAATCGTTTGGGATGCGGGTTTGGTGAGAGAATAGTTAAGATACTCTTAAGAACTCACGATGAGTTACCTGCTGAATAATCGAGCAGAATCTCTCAAGTTAACTCAACCCGTTCCCCTGACCCTGCATCCTGCTGCGGTGTATTTAAATTCTTTAGGTGAAGGGTCGCGCAGGGCCATGCTGTCTTCACTTAATGCGATCGCCTCCTTACTGACAGAGGATGAATGCGATGCCTTTTCTCTTGACTGGTCGAAGCTGAGGTATCATCATACGGCTGCGGTACGGACTGTCCTCAAAGAAAGACTGGCTCCCACTACGGTCAACAAGATGCTAGTGGCTTTACGCAGGGTATTACAAGAGGCTCACCGCTTGGACTTGATGGAGTCAAAAGATTTTCATAAAGCGGTGGATATTGGTAATGTCAAGGGAACGGGGCAACTACGCGGTCGCGCTTTAAGCACTGCTGAAATCAATACTCTACTTGAAAATTGTCGCAGGGAGAATCTACCAATTGCCGTCAGAGATGCTGCGGTAATCGGCATTCTGCGTAGTGGTGGGATCAGACGGCAAGAGTTGGTCGAGCTGAAGCTGGAAGATTTGGAATTAGCAACTGGGGAATTAACTATCCGTCAGGGAAAGGGAGGAAAATTTCGTCTGGTTTACTTGACTGCTGAGGCAGTGGAAATGGTTAGGCAGTGGTTGGACGTTCGAGGTAGTTTGCCAGGAGCGTTAATCTGTCCGATCAATAAAGGTGGTAGGGTAGATTTACGTCACTTCGCGTCGGATGGAGATGGAATTTATAAGCTAGTCAGGGCAAGGGCTTTAAAGTCGGGAGTCGAGCATTTTTCGCCTCATGATTTCAGGCGTACTTTTTGCTCCGATCTTTTAGAAGATGGAGAAGATGTCTTTACGGTACAGGAGTTAGCAGGTCATGCCTCTCCAGTAACGACATCGAAATACGATCGTCGGGGTGAGGAGAGGAAACGTAGAGCAGTCAAGCGATTGAGGTTTAGTTAAACTTTATGTTTGAACAATTTTCAGAGTCGCTTTGAGTGCAAGAATTGTATTACTTATATAATGTCACTTTGAGGGCATTTTAAGAAATTTGCGATCGAGCCGTACTTTAAAGTGCGCAGTAGTAACCGATCTTTCTGCCGACAATTTGTCGGCAAAAATCCACCTGGGAAATAACAAATCGATTAGACTATTGGTCTACAAAAATTTTGCTATTCGGTCGAGGTTGGTGCTGCTGTCTTATAACGGTTGATAAGAAGTATCGTAAATTGGGAAATATTGCGCTCGTTACGGTATGACTATAACTGCTTAATAGTCTTCAAAGCCTTACTCTGTAGCATAAAAATCGTTTTTATTTGCCAGCATAATTTATCCCTTGGTTGCGCTTTCTGTGGTGATAAAACGCGCAATGTAATTTGCTTATGGGGATCGATGATACAATTTATAGTGCCAATAACAAGATCTTATCTGCATTAAATTATTCTCTCAGTCCTTTAAAAGCGCGATCGTTATATAAACTAGATTCGACGGACGATAATCTTAACTCATTTATTTGA
>JAAUYG010282988.1_pt1 | contig 10882 bp, 7 predicted proteins | sample 7278091 | NCBI WGS metagenome assembly JAAUYG01 (sample SAMN14350201, study PRJNA611818) | marine sediment metagenome | isolation source: surface marine sediment (0.6m) | place: French Polynesia: Moorea | collected 2018-08
ATGAGCTCTGCTGACATAGTCAAGCAGATCGAGCTAATGACGCTGAAATTGCCCACAAGTAAACTGACTACTACAGCCCCATCTGCTGCACACTTGCCGTGTAAATATAAGGATTAATTCCATATTTTAAGGATTACGTACTTAATATAATATATAGACTTCTCAATTGCACAGTGGTTAAGATTAAGGTGCCGACAGGGTACTCCACCTTGTCAATGAGTTTTTCTACCTTGGTGGCTGGATGGGGAGATCAGTTGTAGGGAAGGGTTCGAATTCTACAACCGCATGTATCTTTTTTTTGTATTTATATCGTTTAATTGATCATTTCCAGGTTGAACCAAAAGAAGCGTAGCGTTTATAAATATGTTGGTGTCAGCATACCGAGTAGATTCTATCGTACTTCATCATGCTTATTAAGACCTGACTATACGAAAACAAACAAACAAACAAACCGACCAATTTTGACTGCAACTGAGCACAGGGGAGGCCTAGAACCAGCATTGGTGAATATGACAAGATTTGGTCACCATTTCCTTCAATCGACAGTCATGGCTCACCAGAGCGCCCAAAATGTTTCTACGGTTGAACAGTCGGCCACAAAACGTTGCGTTCTTATTTCCAATTTTTCATAGCTCATAGTGTGTATCGACGTTTCGTCCAAACACGCACCAAGTCGTCACATCTTCAGTATATCTTCAATGTGCGATCTTACAGAAATAATAAGTAGTTTTATTCAAAGGTGATATCGGTGGGCTTGAAACCCCATGCGCTACAGTTCCCTTTACTGGGATGAACTAATACAAGAACTAATTTATCCCGTGGATTGTAGCAAATTATCAATTTGCGAGTTGCTCTAATTTTATAAGCGTCTTATAAGTTGCTCTAGTTTTCTGTACATTTATCAACCCTTAGTACTATGGAGTTGCCTTTTGATTATTGTCCTGGATATCATGATATTTTGATGTACAGTTTAACTTTGTTATCCGCCAACAAAGCGAATCTGTAGCCCTTCTCCACAGCAGCTAAGCAAATCCTGTCACCAAAATCTGTGGACATTCCTTAAGGCAATGTCTAAAATGATGTAAACATTTTTTTTTTGAAAACCTGGACTTTATCATGTTTCATTATTCTTTTTCTTATTTTTTTAACGCAGGAGCATAATTATGCGATAAAAGTTTAAAACGACTTCACCGAAACAACCCGCAAGGGTAAGTAATACTAAAATGCACCCCCCCCCCCCCCAATTTGTAGCCACTTCATTCTGGAGACAGACCACTGTATACAGATTTCAATGTAATGTGAAAAATATAAACATAAAAATAAATTTAATGAAAGAAAGGTTTAACTAAAGTTAATTTTAAGTTCCATTTTAAACTACCAAAAGAAATTGCTTTGAAATTAAAATTTTAAATTTAACTTAAATTGTAAGTTTAAAGGCATGTTTTGACAATATTAAATTGCCTAGTGTATACATTGGGAAATATAAACCATGTCAGGATTACAAAACCTTTAAACATTTAAAACTTTTTAAACATTAACCTGCTTGTTTCATGGCATTTGCTCGCGTGGACTTCAGGGCTTTTTCAAGCTTTCTAATCAAGGTTAAATAGAGACCTGCATGTTTTACTATGTCGCGGTGTATCAATTGTAGATCTTCGTTATTATGTTGGTCAAACATCGTTCATTCCCATCTCAGAATTCTTCATTGTTGAATATTGTATGAGTGGGGTTTGAGGGGTATGACGGGTTGTAATAATAATAATAATAATAATAATAATAATAATAATAATAATAATAATAATAATAATAATAATAATAATAATAATAATAATAATAATAATAATAATAATGACGTGGAATAATTTGTATTTCGCGGTAAAAACCACTCTGTCATTGCAATCGCTCACTCACACATGCGGCCAAGGTAGCTAGAAGCTGCCGAAATCTGAGGTAATTCAATCCGGTCGTCCGTTTGTAAACGTCGAGTAGCTGTCAAAAAGGCTGTAAAGGCTCTGTGCCAACAAAAAGGTGGATCTGCCTTCTATAGTCTTTTTGAAACCCGCTTTATAACCCCTACCGCCACTATAAATCACGAATTGCTAAGTATATAACGACCCGTCGCAATTGTGCGGGGGAGGGATGTCGGGTGTGGGTGGCAGGACTCCTGGAAGAAAAATGCCGTCCAATTCTGTTTTCGACAGAGCTCATATTCAGACACTTCGAAGAAACACGTTCTTTCGTTGAATACACGTCGCCGTCTCAGTCACCCGCAACCGCTTACATCCATTCATACCGAGGTGGGCCAAGTGACAAAGTCGTTCATCACTATCTATCAAACGGTAAAATATAAGCGGCTGGTTGGAAATATTTTACACATGAGTGTGGCTGAAAAAGGCTACTTCTTAAAGAGACTTTCTATGCAGTAACGGAATGAATGAAACACACAAACGGTAGTTTTGTGGCAGGACATCAAACATACCCGCTATTTTGTCTCATACGGGTTCAGGCGATGTACACGTATGGAGTCGACTTCCATTAATATCCAGAGTTTACTTTGTAAGCATTAGTTTCGATGAATCAATAGATCGGCACACAAATGGGTATATGTGAAACCGTATAGTGTGAACAGTTTGGTCTTGTTAAAAAGAAGAAATTGTGATTTTGCCTTCTTCACTGATGAAAGGTGAGTACAGATACACACGTACAGTGCCGTTACTTTTACTGCCAGTTAAACACTAAGTACATGTATAGTTCGTGTATTGTTTCTTCGTACCTTTAAAACATAGCTTTCGGTGTCTTTTCTCCTCTCTTGCTATCCTCGTCTTCCTATTGTATATATACGTCCCATACTTCCTCTTCTTGGTCATACCCGAAATCCCGGGCCCGAAATTTCATTTTTTTCTTTCTACCCCGTTTCTTTTATTTCGATTCGCCCCCTATTTCTTGCTGTTGAAGACATTGAAGGCCATTGAAGAGGGTAATAAATCATAAGGCCATATTTTAACCACAGTCGTAATAGGTCTGATCTCTATTTCGCACAAAGGCGTCTGGCTGGAATATAGGGCTCCACCCCTGAGCCAGATTTTATAAAACAGTGCTCAAAGTTTTGATTTACGTGCGTGGTACATGTACCAAGGACCGTATACTAGTACTATCATAATATATACGGTCCTTGATGGCACGCCTATTATCAAAGAATCACAATGTCTCATTTAGTCGCGGGCATGGTTTCTCGTTGTTAAAAAATATAAAAGTGGAGAGACATGACTTTGCAAGATGATAAATCAAGGTGACAGCTAAAACATATATCAAAAATTATGCATTAGTATAATTTTTCTGAACCGAAAGGCTACACATTGTCTTGGGGTTGTAGTGATCGGCGGAGAAGCCGAGAGAGATCTTGTTTCAAATAGATAACTGCATAAAGGTGTCGCGACTTTAAAATATCTATTCGGATATTGTGACCTTAGTTTTCAGAATCTTTGATCACTTTAGATGGGTGTCAGCACGTTTCTCAGCCCCACGGGCGTTTTACAATAGGTATTAGTATACATATCGCTACTGCTCATGTGCACCTGATAATTCTGCTGACATCGCGTTCTGCAATCATACCTAAGTACTTCAGACAGTCGTAAATTTATCATGGTTCAGCAATATCCCAGCATTATCTACTTTATTATTTGTATGTGAAACGTTGTAAACAAGGTTGGTTGGGCAGATTTAGCTTCGCACGTCAGTACTTGTATTCCACTGTCAGAGATTAGTAGATACGTGACCCGATGTCCGTTTAATCAGCGTTGAGGCTGGCAGTCGGGCGATAGGGAATTACATATACCACAATAAAGTTGGGGCCAGTGGCACAACAGGTTGAATTGTGACAGGAGAAAATGTCGTCCAAGGGTGAAACGGCGAAGCAGGAATTGCCCGAGGAATGTTGTTCTGAAGGTAACATCTTATTTTTGTCAAGTTATTTTATTATACCAAAACTTACCACATTCGACATCTGGAGATTTATTAGAAACTGGGTTAAACATGTACATGTATATGGGGTAAAAAAAATCGACCAATCAATTTACAGTCTGTGGGGGTCGATATCGATATCACTCACCCCCCCCCCCCCGTCCCGCAAGGCCGGGTTTGCATGATAATTGATCAATAAGCTCAAGTTGCTCTCTAATAGCAAAATCTTTTCCCGACACCCACCCCTGCATTTTTGTGCAGAGAGGCCTAAATAATCAAACACTCTGATTCACCTTACTATTAATTGACAGGGAACTTATCGTTTTTTTTTTCTTGAAATAGTATTTCAATAAATACCGATACGTTCCTTGTCTTATACATGTATGAAACATGTATAAGACAACATGTCTTCTACTCGAAAAATGGCTTTCGCGGATCCACAGAGTTTGCGCCGAATTGAAGACAAAGGTGTTACATCCGAGACCCGTATGTCCCAAATCCTGCAAATAAAACAATGTAGAAGTCCACGGTCTTTCATTTGGGATAAGCGAGGCTACTCGGGACGACGCGTTATTACTCGCTAATGACATTACTTTTTAATCGAATAATTAACTTTAAACCACGTGGCAAAATAACAGTTTTTTCTTGTTAGCAATAATCAAAGTGTTTTCGTTAAAAATGCATTATATTTCAGGTGATCATACCATAACATAGAGCGCGCTTTACAAAATGCACCCAAACCTATCCCCATATACTGAATAATGTTGGGCACACAAACTCGTTCAGATCAGTCAATTATGAGTTCTGCTTAATGTGTCAGTATAACTATCGTGTGTTGACACATGCGTCCGCTGTCCGCCATCCGTCCGGCCGTAAAAAGCTAATCCTCGGAAACAAGCCGCTTGATGCCAGATTTTGTGGAAAGCTAATTTTGAATCTTAAACTTTTTAAAGCAAAAGATTGACATGTAACATTGTAGCCAACGTGCATTTACCTAGGGTATGGGAAGCTAGTGAAACGTAATCGGGAAACCTACGTACCTGAGAACACGAAGGACGCATTAGTGGTGGAATTGTCATTTAATAGGTAAATGACGGTAACAACATTTAGAGGAACTAATACAAAAATGTACAAAAAAAAGAAGAAAACAAACAACAAACAAACAAGCTAAAAACCGAAGAGCCCCAGGTTCCTGGACGCTCTTCTTGACCTTTTGCCAGATGAAACCAGCATAGCTTTATGGATAATGGCAGCATACATGTAGCTGAGATAAGGTAACTTATCTTCAAAATGCCATGTACTTATAACATTTGGCACGTCGCCAGAAAGAGCAATAGCCTGTATTCCCGCCGATTACCATACTTTACATGAAGTTTGATGAAAGTGTGTGAGAAGTGGCCTTTTGAAAATCTTAACATCGGAAATTTTGCAAAGTGGACCGAATGACCCCAACCTGAACTCAAAGAATCAGACATGAAAAGGCCCTACATATTTAAGACGCGAGTCCCAGATTTTCATCCGTTTCGCTCTACCCTGAGCCATTTTCAAATTATTGCACATTTTTACGATTTTCCCATTGAATCCCATGCTAAAATTCCAAAGTGCCACAAAATTTTTAAAACTTGGCCAAATGTCAAGAAAAGTAATAGCCTCTATTCTACGATGGCAGTCAATGTCCCCATCACGTTTGGCTGAGTTCATGTGAAAATTATAGGAAGGGTAGCATATTGACATTTTCAGCCCACATGGTCCTGTGTTCAAAACCGCCATATTCTTTAAATTTGGCAGATCGCCAAAAGAGTAATAGTGGTGGAATTGTCATATATTTATTAACTTGATATGGCGCCCTGATAGCGTGCCCTGATTACCATACGTTCCATAAAATTTGGTTGAAATTGGATGAAAAGTGTGGGAGCAGTAGACTTTTGAAAATTTTAACATCGGACGTTTTGCAAAATGAACCGAATAATCCCAAACTGAACTCACAGAATCGGGCATGAAAAGTACTCAACATACGGTTCCTAGGAGCACAAGTCCCAATTTTACATTCGTTTCGCTCTACGATCAGCCGTTTTCAAGATATTGCACATTTAGAGATTTTCCTATTGACTCCCATGTGAAAATTTCAAAGTTTCACATTTTTTTCAAACGTGGTTAATTACCATGCGAAGTAAAAAAAAGCCTATATTCCAACATGGTAGCCAATGTCCTCAAAAATTTGGCCGAGATCCAATGAAAACCGTATGAGTGGCGTTTTGAAATTTTCAGCACCTGGTCCTGTGTTAACAAAAAACATCAAACCGCAATGAAATTTTATAAATTTAGCAGATCGCCACACAAGTAATAGCCTGTATTCCCCATTGATTACCTACCATACGTTCCGTAAAGTTTGGTTGAAATTGGATGAAAACTGTGGGCGCATTACATGTAGCTTTTGAAAATCTTAACATCGGCAATTTTGCAAAGTGCACCGAATGACCCAAAACTGAATCACAGAATCGGACATAAAAAGTACCCTATATACATACTTCTTTTAAAACTGTGAGTCTCAAATTTTCATCCGTTTCTCTTTACGATCAGCCCTTTTCAAGATATTGCACATTTAACGATTTTCCCATTGACTGATGTTAAACATTTCAATAGAAGGTGCCCACATTTTTCGAAACTTGGCCAATGGCCAAGAAAAGTAACACCCTGTATTTCACAACGGTAGCCAATGTCCTAACAAAGTATGGCCGAGATCGCATAAAAGTTGTAGGAGGCGTAGCGTAGTGAAATTTCCACCAACATATGGTCATGTGCAGGTCACGTGTTCACAAAAATTTCAAAGTGCCATATATTTTTTTGTAATTTGGCAGATCGCCAAAAAAGCAACATCCACCCCCACCCCACCCCCCCACCCCACCCCCAAATTGCCATACCTGCCATAAAGTTTGGTTGAAATGGAGAAAAACTGTGGGAGTAGTAGCCTTTTGAAATTGCTAGCAGAAGTTTGGCAAGGTGCACCGAATGACCCCAACCTGAACTCAGAGAATCGGACATGAAAAGTACCCTACATATGCATGTCCTAGCACCATGAGTCTCAGATTTTCATCCGTTTCGCTCTACGAGCAGCCGTTTTCAAGATATTGCAGATTTTCCATTGACTCCCATGTGAAAATTTCAAAATGCCACAGTTATTTTAACAGCTGGCCAAATTTCCAAGAAAAGTAAAGGCCTGCATCCCCCATAGTAAGCAATGCCCTCATAAAGTTTGGCTGAGATCACATGAAAAGTGCGGGAGGAGTAGCTTTTTGAAATTTCCAGCCACATATGGGCCTGTATTAACAAAAAACTCAAGTTGCCATAATTTTTTATTAATTTGGCAGATCGCAGTTATGACTTAAAATTCTCCCATGGTTATCTTATTTATCATAAAGTTTGGCTCAGATCGGATAAAAACTGTAGGAGGAGTTTAGAAATTATCTGGAGGTTGGTGGTTAATAGGTAGCGGTCCTTAAAATTTGGCCTGGATCCATGCAGCGGCTTCCGAGAAACCGATTTAACGGACGACGAACGGACACCAGTGCCACGAAAGTAGCTCGAAAAACGCCAGTAACTCTTCTGGTTTTACACTTTAATTTCTTCTGGAACCGGTGCTGTAGTTTGATCTACTACAGTACCTTAATGCGGACCCATTCCAAAGGTTTTACACAATCTTTTGTTTTAACAGTTCTTAATTCAGCTTCGTGTAAGAATAGAACATACATATAGTTAAATAGGACAGGCACAAAAATTGAACCCAGCTGGCTCACATGTGATACATGATGACAGTGATGTGTCTAATAGTTCCCATAATGGAAATTTAGATTATAATAAACTATAGTCGGCGACAGCTATGACAACTAGAGGAAGACGGTATGCGCTCACTTATCCTATTTTATTCTTTTTGTTTGATTAGTTCCTTGCAACCTATAGTTACACTCTGTGTTGGTTGAATCCTTTGGCTCCCCCACGAAAAACATAATGTCAATGATGTCACAAAGGTAAATACATATCGGGCTTTAGATCAACAGATCCGATACTACTGCGTTCACGACCTTTCTTATCTTCGCTTATATATATTAGGCATAGACAGCAATATGGCGACAGCATCGTGTGTACTTTGCTGAAGTATCCACATTTCTAGGCAAGCTACGACTACAACCCAATATTTGCATCAGTACTAACGTAAACCAGCTGTGATTGCATGTACCTGCTTAGAACACCGTCACCCTCATTGTAAGCCACATTAACGAAAACATGTAAATGTTACGCAATTCTCATCTGCGTTTGTACAATATAACATTGAAATAAATAGGTACATGCGGTTTTCCTTTAGGATTATTGGTGTAATTTATTTCAACAGGTCGCGTCTAATGTTGCCTGTTTGTGTTCTGCACAGAGGTTGTTATAGTCGACTTACACCTATTACGCCGACTTACACCTATTACGTTCTTTTCTGGTTTATAGCGCACATTTGTACTAAATCTTTAATGATGCATTTTAGTACGCATAACTTTTGTTAAAGTCTTGCCACAAGGAACAAACAAACAATATATACCTTTAAAAAACTTATGACTGGGAGTCGTTGATTCTTGTTGGTGCGAATATCTTACCTTTCACCTCGTGCTTCACCTAAATTTTGCATTCCAGTCTCTCAATGGTACCTTGCACATGCCGTGATGCATTTATTATTGTCTAATATCGGTACATGCACACAGTTGTTACCGACGTTATTCAAGTTTTATAAATGCAGGTTTTACAAGTGGGGGGTCACTCCGAATGCAAGATTTATGCAAGACCAGTCAACCATGGAGGCGAACTTTTGTTTGAACCTGTTGCGAAATGAGCAGCTTCTGAATCAGCGGGATTTGTTTCGTACCCCAGTACCAGAATCGGATATCTAAAGAGGTTCAGAGGAAGTCATATGGGCGCTTTAATTAGGCCGGCAATTGCAGATAACAAGTGTTGTTTACGTCTGGAGGTGCATTTTTCCCCTATATAGGGCTATCTTAATTCCAGCATTGCCTCTGACTTGCCAGTTTGTGTTGTTTGTCATCGTTCAGCACAGGAAAACCCCGGGAGGAAAACACTCCGCTCCATAAAACTGTGTAGAAAATCTCTGCGTTATTTATATTTTACATGTTGTGTTGCACTTTTTTTTCAGAGACAATGGACGTTTTCTTCAACAAGCTGGAAGACAAGCTTTTGGCAACCATGCAAAGAAACGGCAGCGTCCCGATTTCCGTTGCCTTAAATTACGTCAAGGTCTTGGACCATCTGGAGAAGCTGAGGGAGAAGATACGAACGGGATCCAGCCACGTGTGTCATCTCGGGCGCTCCCTGCCTAGACTGTCGTCTGCTGAGCACGTGATCGTAGGAAACCATGGGAACTCATATTTGCGCGGGAACACAAAATGTGACCTGCGCGGAATGGGCGAGGAAAATATTACCACAGCATGCAGGGATGTGACTCATGGAAATAACTGTGAATCTGATCATGTTGACATTGGTGGCGATGGCCCTCGTGCTGATAGTGTTTATGACATCGACTATAGATCAGTTCATAAGCCCAAGGAGGTCAAGAAATCGCGGAGTTCTGTCATTCTAAGCAGAGAATTTGGGAAAGGCTCGTCAGATATGGATAATTATGCGGAAACTCAGGAAACACACACAATCACCTCCGATGGTTGTGATACGGAGAAGGTAGGCGTGCGTGTTGAATATACATGTACAGTGAAACCTGAGAATTAGGGACACCCAAGGGACTGTCAAAAACTGCCCTGAATTCTGAGGTGGTCTTATTTCTCAGGTCCATTTCTATGTGCTGGATAGGCATAGGGACTGAAGTAGCTGTCCTTAATTCCCAGGTTGTCCCTATTTCTCAGGTGGTCTTGAAGACAGGTTTCACTGTATATGTCACCTAATAGTACGTGTACCATATGATATATACTCTGACATATGAGACGGCGATGCATATTCAGGATAACTAATATCAGTGCAATGGTTGACATACATGTGTGAACGTTTATGGGCAGTGTTTTTCGTACGTAAATGCCTCCTGAGATAATGCGACAATGCCAGCAGGAGATCCACATTTCTCTCGAGTCTGATTTTTGCCCAAGGGCTATCCTAGTAATCTTACCATGCGATCTATTTACATAAAAGGGTTGCCACTACCTCAAGCGGCAGCCTGAAACGGAACAAACGATACTATATTTATGTCCCGACCTTAAAATGAACCAAAATGTTTTCCGATGGCTATTTCTGTTTAGTGATTCGTCTGTGGGCATCAGAAGAACTACAACATATCAGAATGGTCAAAGAGTATTAATATATGAACTCTTTTATTTGCTTTAATGGCATACTTTCAACTACTAGTATTATAATCAATACTTATCTGAAGCAGGGGACACACGTAGTTATTTGTTCGGTCCACTTTGTTTGCCAAAGAAATACCGCATATGCTGGAATTGATATACTTTCTGAGGATTTGTTGGTCAGAGGATTTCACTTTTGGTGGCTGATAACTGATAATCCTACATGGATCCTAAGATTAATACCTTTAACATGTAGATATTGTGATTAACGACGCATGGACACTGACAATGGGACATCCCGACAGAGAAAACAACTGCCTTTAATAGTGAAGGAAATGGCGCAAACGTGTCCTCTGTACGCGGTTTTATAGTGCCAGGCCACAACCTCCATGCCCTAACACGCCTCCGTGGCTAAATGCCCAGCAAGAGGTTAACGTTAAACCCCTTACACAACCTCTCTATACATGTAAATGAAAACTGTGCACAGAAAGGTGCACAGGGGGGGGGGGGGGGGGGGGGGATAAATAAAATTTAAATATTAATCTGCATTGAAATTTATCCACGTGTGAATATGGTATGTC
>JAAUYG010305154.1_pt1 | contig 10882 bp, 2 predicted proteins | sample 7278091 | NCBI WGS metagenome assembly JAAUYG01 (sample SAMN14350201, study PRJNA611818) | marine sediment metagenome | isolation source: surface marine sediment (0.6m) | place: French Polynesia: Moorea | collected 2018-08
AGGTCAAATTCAAGGTCACTCAGATTTCGAAGCCTTATATCTTGTAAAGGAGCAGAGTTAGGCCATATGTTACTATTAAACATTAATAGGAAAACACATATGGGGAGTCTAATGGTGTGTTTACATTTTACCTTGAGTGACCTTGAAAGATGAATGTCAAGGTCACTCAGATTGGAAAGGCCTATATCTCATGATATTTTAAGATAAGTGTGCAGAAAATTGCCATTTGTCATACCAACTGCAGATATCAAGCAGAGCACCAAGGTCCTTCAACCTCGTGTTCGATCATGCTGTACATGTTGACGGATGCTGCAGATATTTGGTGGATTTGTACCCCATATAAAAATTATATTGCGGTAGGCCAGAAGCAGGTTTTTGGCAAGTTCAGCCAAATGTGTAATTTATTCTTCCAGTAGACATTGAGAGTACAACACAGTATCATCCCAGTGGCAAAGTTATCACTGCTAAAAAAACATATACATGTACTGGTAGTTCATATAGCTTAGCTTATACATATATATGTTTTAGACAATTATAGGCAGACAGACAAGCACAAAGCCCACATACATGGGAATGCTTTATTATCACATATTACATGTATATGTAATTGTCATTGGTCAAATAATTACAAAAAACAAAAGCACAACAGTATCTGAACTCAGTCAAAGTACAGGAGTCTGCTCAGGATGTTACAGCATGGTTACCAATATCTATGTATATTAACTGCTTTTGAAATGCATTTAATTATCTATATAAGCACCATGGCTCAAGCCAAACTCAAGCCAAGACTTATAACTTGTTTGTAGACTTCTCCCACAGCCCTGGCTTACCTGGTATATTGGGGCAAGCAGTGTCAGTTGTATCAATAATTAAAAGCATATCTTGCTCAAGGGCTTCAACAAATAGTTCACAAGCAACTGATATCTACAGAAATGCATTAGTGGAGATATTTTTGGTGGGTGTAATAATAAACAACAAAACCTGTGAAATATGCATATAGTGTATATATGTGTAAGGACCTGGGGCAAAGTTCGGAGAAAAGTAAGCTAAGTGCTATTCTCCCATGGACGGTGTCTTTAATGATAGCCATCCTTCAAAGTTTATGGCCTCCGTTCTCCACAGCCTATATTGCATGGTTAGGGTTGACGACTTGCAATTACATATAATTAAAGGACAGGGTTCAGCCATGACAGGTCTTCTCTGATGACAAAGGGTTTTGGAAGGGACAATGCAGAAAGCTAAATACAAAAGAAAAACATTTATATTGTACTTCTTGTTTGCAATATGGCTTCCAGCATATTCTTTTCAATTAAAAAAAGTCACTGGTAAGCTATAAAGGTTGGCACAAATGCCAAAACTAACTGCAGAAATGAGAATATTTGACCAAGCAATAATTTTGGAATTTTTCCAGCCATTATGTAATGCATTACCATGATTATGTGTATAAATGGTCAGTGGCACATTGTGAAATAACTGAAACTGAAATGATCTCTTTTATATAGGAAATTTTTTTGCACCTTATATATACCAGTAGTATTTCCTAAACAACAGACTTTCATTATGATCGATGCATAGCGACAGTAACAATTTGATATTAATTAGATTTCCCAACTCATATATATACCAGTAGGATTTCCTAAACAACAGACTTTCATTCAATATGACGCATAACAACAGTAACAATTTGATATTAATTAGATTTCCCAACATGTTAGGTTCAACCAAAGGAGAGATGAGCATACGCCATTCAACAATATGAACAAAAATTAGTGGGTTTTATAATTACTTGGCATACAGTAGATAACTTGCAGTTTGGGCTTCAACAAGGAGCCAGTACATGTACCATTATAAAATTTGCACTAAAAATTACTTACTAAATGCAAACTGAGACATTTAGGACTTGCATTTGGCAGAGGACGGGCCAGAGACTACCGCCTAAAATAATAGAAGTGTCCTTTGTGAGAGGAGGCAAGAAAAACATTTGTGGTACTTGCTGCAATGTGCTTGTTAGAGGGTCTCCTTTCAAGGAGAGATCAAGGAGTGATCACTGCACCTTTCAACTTATATACATGTACCCGGTAGTAAATCTTTGACATGCATTTCAGTACTTTGATAGTATTAATAATTTTTTTTTAAAAATGGGAGTCATTACTGGGAGTTAGGTTTTTGGTTTGAGATTCCATGGGGGCCCTTCTAAAGTTTTGTAAAAGTGCATACCGGTATAACATAAAATTGGATTCCCAGCCAACTATTGTCCTCGTTCTCTGTACGTATACAACAAACTGCTGATGTCATGCTGCAGTTAATTTAATCTGTCTGTAGCTGGACTGCAGTCTGAGGAAGACAAATCATAGATATAATAGCCTCTAATAGGGACAGTCCCCTACTGCCCAACAATTCTGTCCTTATTAGACAGGTGTCCTTTGGTAGGAGAGAGCATTACATACATTCATAGTACTTGCTGCCAAGAATTTGTGTCCTTTATAGAGGGGTGTCCTCTCTAGAGAGTGTCCTTTAAGAGAGGGACCACTTTACAGCACTTTAGAATGTGTAGTGCTTTCAGAGTGGAATGGCATGGGTGACAGTTTTGCAAAGTCATCAAAGCAGAAATCATATTATATCAATCCAATAGCACGATTATTATCTCATGTCGTTTACACACAACGCGTGCATTCATCATTACCATCTCAACATGGGTGGCATTTACCATGGGTTTGTACTAGTGTGAAATGATTTTGAAGAAGTGGACGAGGTTTTGTGGCGTGAAGAGGGCGGCCTATTATGGAGAACTTCAGACAAAAACTAACACTCCTTGTGAAGGCTTTGAGAGCCAACAGTGATAAATTGACTGCCTATTAGACAAGCTGGCTTGTTGAGTGTTGAACATTCGTGAGCATAGTCAAAGACGGCTATAGAAGTGCAGCTGCAGATGGAGGAAAAGGGGTTTCTGTGAGGAAAATAAGTTTTTACATCAAAACAGTAATATTGTGCGAGCTTGCTGAAGGAAGGAATCTTTAGTTCTAGAATTTAAAATATGTGTGAAGCAGCAGGTTAAGATGGTAAAATGTGTAGTGTTTGCAAAATATTTCAGTTGTGGGAATATTTTCAAAAACAAGAAGATATGCAGTATGTAAATTGAAGGATTATTATTTCTGCAGGACTAGATGACCTTGGAATTTAATTCTCCTTTAGCTTCTGGTGTGACTTTATTGCTTTTCTTTTGTCCAGGTCTTTTAAAACTCCTGATATCCATTTAGGAAATTTATACAAGCCCTCTTGGCAATGGGGGAAATATTTTTTGTAGAATTTGCAGGTTCTCTTGCTAACTGGGGAAATATGCTGGCAGAATTTACAGGGGGCCTGCTTGGCAAAGTGTGGGAATTATTTTGGGGAAATTTACAAGCCCTCTTGGCAAATGCAGAAAGAAATACTGGGGACATTTACAGGTCCTACCATTGGTGTTATTTGTATAGTTGGGTTGACAGATGTCACATAATTACATTAATACTTACTGGTACACCAGTTATCGGTATACATGCATGTTGATCTGAAACTACCCTGAGATGTATATTTTGTCTGAACAATATAGTTTGTGCATTGAGAATTTTCCTTTATTTTGTTGCAGGATTCGGGTGGCAGCCGCTTTGGTCCGGTTAGGCGAAGTGCAACAGCAAAGAAGGGTGGCACCATTAGTACAGTGACATCATCTGTAGCTGCTGGGGTCAGTGAGAATGGCAACCAGGGCCAGTCTGGCACAGTGCAGCCTGTAGACACGGAGGTCCCAGCCTGGGTGACTGATGCCGCTCAGTGTCTTGATAAACACCAGCTAGACGATGCCGTAGGACTCTATCAGAGGGCACTGGGGGCGTTGGCAGACAGGGACTCGACTAGGGTAATCCGTAACAAGGAGAAGCTCTTCGCACAGTGCCTGTATGGGCTGGGGGAGGTGTATGCTAAGAAAGGAAGGTCTGTCCGTACAGATGACCTCGGCTGGCATCACATGTTGCTCCAGGCTGGCACTCTGCAGCAAGATGTCATAGACTACTGCAACCTCCTGGCTAGGAAGGACGATGCTCAGAAGCGATTTTCCTGGCTGCCCGAGCTCCGTGAGAGAGCCACCATACAGCTAGGTTGTCTCAGTGAGAACCTGTGTGAGTCTATTGAACAGCGGATCGGGATCACCAAAGAACTAAAGTACATGCCATTGCAGCCACACAAACCTGTATATCCAGACCATTTCGAGGAGGCCTCTGTGCAGTTGCATCTGTGGTGCACGCGTCTCTGTAGTTACCTGAGACACAAGGTGGCAGAAGCTCAGGACCAGAATGCCAATCTTCTAGCTGTACCAGTTCCTGCTGATCAACTGGAAGAGCAGACATCCACCGATGGCAGCACAGAGGACAGGGCAGATGCAGACGCCGAGCCACAGAACCCAGCCAGAACCAAAGTAGACTATGAGCGGGTCCAGAAAGCCATCCTACATCTTGTTCGACAGATTTCGGCAGACATGAGGAAGAAATTCACACGTAGGAGGCTGTCTGAAGACATGTTGAAACAGACCGTGACGGGCGAAATGATGGCGAAGTTTGGTCAGACCTCGGAGACAGCTGATATTCTGGGTCTGTTTGAGAGTGCGATAATCCAGCACGAGTATGGAATGAATGCACAAGACTTCCACAAGTACAACGACCTTACTGGTTCCAGTGACAGTGACGCTGAGACAGAATTCACTGAAGTGAATGGCTTTGAGCCAATGGAGCTCACGACATCCACATGGACAGATACTATCCAGGAGGTAAAACTTCCAGATGACTGTTACGACCTCCCTGGAGTGCTGACAGTGTGGAGAGCCCAACCCAGCAGCAATAACCCAAGTCTTCCCACCCCTGCCACCAGTCCATGTATTCCATACCGACTGCACAGCTTTCAGGAGATGTCTCCGCTCACAGAGACTGCGGTACTTATGCCTACAGACGTAGATGTCATCAGTGACCCATTGTCCCACCAAGTGTCTCCAACCAAAGAAGCAATAGCCAATGACATCTCTCTGCTAAGCGAGGTCAATCTCAAACATACATTGGCCGCCATGCTCAGCAAGACAGCCGAGAAACTGCAAAAACAGGAGAAGTATCGACAGGCTAATGAGCTGTACAAGTGTGTTCTGGGGATATATCAGAGCTTTGACAAAGGTGCTAGGAGGTATGACTGCATAGCAGACGTGCTGAAGAACATTGGTCTGATTCACTGCGCGTCTGGTGACATTCCGAGTGGCTGTCAGTTAATGGAGGATGCCATTGACCTGTATACGCTACACGATGGACACAATGCTAACAGTGCTAAGGTGGCTGAGGCCTGGTACTGTATGGGAAACGCCTACATGGCAGAGCAGTGGAAGGAGGTCTCCGTGTTTGAGCACATCATGAAGGTGGTTAGAGACATGGTGGAGAGGGAAGTGAAGATGGAGACTGATGCGGAAGATGATGACAGTGACTCAGAGGCCAGTGATGGGGACTCGTACGGAGTGTGTACCATGGAAGCTATCAGCTGCTATAACAGTGCACTGTCCATCTTGAGTCGTCTGAGGAAGAAGAAAAAGAGCCATACCAGTCTGTATGTGGACGTGCTCACCCAGCTCGCAGACTGCTGTATCATAAACGGCGAATACGAGAGAGCAGTTCTATGCTACGAGGAAGCTCTCTTTCTGTGTCAAAACACTCTGGGCTCTCCGTCTTTCACAAACACCTCGCATATTCTTGGAATGCTAGGGACCACTAACTTTCTGCTGGGTGCTAACCCCAAGGCAGCCATGATGTATGAAACGGCACATGTCTTGCAGCAACACTTGTTTGGCTGTGAGGAGAAGTTCGAAATGGCGTTCACGCTGACCATGCTGGGAATGAACTACTTTGTCATGCAGCAGTATCACAAGTGTGTGGCCTGGTGCCTCAAAGCCTTTGAACTGTACACTGGCATTTTCAAGGAACGTATCATTGTTGTCGAAGAGCTCAAGCGGTGGTTCATCGCACAGACACTCTACATGGCAGGCTATGCCTATAACACATTGAGCTTTTTCGAGAAGAGCATCTATTACCTCGAGATGTCTAGGAACCTCATCACAAAAGCTGGAGATAACATTGATACCAAGCAGCTTGTGAGTGTGGTAAAGACTACTGCAGATGTCTATGCAGCTACAGATGAGCATGACGAGGCAATTCGCTTCTACACGGAGGCTCTGGACCTGTGTGTCTCACTGGGAGATGAAAGCCTGGGCAGCACGCTACAGAATCAGCTCCTCAACCGCATTGCTGGGGTCCATGTCTCAACCAAGGAATACAGCACAGCGGCTCAGTACCTGGAGCAGGCTCTCGACTGTCAGAAAAACGTGCAGACATCAATCAAGGGTGATCTGGTGGGGACCTTACACCAGCTGGGCCTTACCTACACTCTGGCTGGGGACATTGACCGTGCCATAGAGTGTTACAAGGACAGCTATGAGGCATACAAGGAGGAGCATCATTCTCCAGGTCCCGAAATGTCGCGGACCCTGGGCAACCTCGGCATGCTGTATCATCTCAAGTACTGCCTGGAAGATGACGAGCAGGAGGACGCCATGCTGCACTACCTGAACTTGGCCGATACTTGCTACCAGGATGCCATCAGGCTGGACGCCTACTCAGGGGTCTGTGTACAGTATGCAAATTTCCTCTACCAACAAGGCCTGAATGCTGATGCAGTGCTGGCCATGCTGAAGGTCGTGTTTTTCCGGCAGCCGCTGGATCACCCAGAATTGCATTACAATGGTCCCGAGCAGGCCGTGCTGCCTGATCACCTACTGCATGACCTGAATGACCTGAACGAGGTGACACTGGACACACGGGTCTTTGCAGCCTACCTTGCAGTGCTGTGCTTCAAGAACCTTGGCCTGATGATGGATGCCGAGGACTGTGTTGTAAAGATGTGTAAGGAAGTCTGTCGCTCGCACATATCTCTGAACCACACACTGCTTGGCTATAGCTTGCTGGAGATGAACTTGTACATGGAAGCTGCTGTGGCTTTCCACAATGCCACAGTCCTAGCATCTGAGCATGATGCCGACCTACCACACACCAACATGTGGATCTCTGTGCTCACTTGGTGCTACGTCACTGTGCTACGTGGACTGTATGGTGTCTGGGAACATCTGTATCAGCCTTACATCGACCTCAGCCAGCCGAATCCTACACCATCCCCGGAGCAAATCCAACAGTCCACAACAGACTATGATCTGGAGGCAACCAGCAGTTACCATATCAGGGACTCAGGATACTTCGAGCATGACATCACAAGCTTCAGTGGTACATCGTCCAGTACAAGTTCCCATTATGCGCGGTCAGATCCCACAGCTCACAGCATGGAGCATGTAGGACCAAGAAGTCTGAGCCCTGTGGAGGAGGTGGAAAGCATTGAGCATGACGACAAATGGGAGGAGCACACGCAGGATGAGGAAGAGGAAGAGGAGGAGGTGTGGCAGACTTGGGAAAGCGAGGAGGTGGTCGATGCCCCATCAATCCTGCTGGAAGCCCTGAGGCAGTCCCAGGAGAGAGAAATCCAGCAGACGGAGTGCTCCGTATCACAGAGCCACATAAGCTCGGAAATGGCCACCAAAAGTCAGAATGTGTATGGGGATCGGGACGAAGTGGAAGTCGGGGACGACTGGGTTGTGGATGAGGAGATCACCGTGGAAACACCAGCTGCCTTGCTGGAGGCTCTATCAGGCTCTAGTGGAGCCCAGGAAGAGAGCTTCGCTCAGGACAGCACATGCAGCTACACAACCACCACAGAGTATGTGATGCCAGTTAGCGGTTTACAGCAGAACAATGCTTCAGTGGGAACAAAATATGCTTCCGACATTGTCAACGCAGGGGAGCACAGCTCTTCATACCAGGAGACACACAGCACTTACAGAAAGTCTTACAACACACATATCAGCCACAAAGAAACTTCTCCAGTTCACCTGAACAATAACATCAACCAGACCGCTCATGGGATCAGAAATGTGGCTCAGGGCTATGGGGGTGTCAGCCCCACAGGGAACAACAACCATATAAACAGTGCATATGACAATGGAATGCCTAGTGATGAACCAATGGAAGAGATCTGGGAGACCAGTGAGGAAACTGTGGAGACGCCTCCTGAGATTCTCCAGCTTCTCTTAGCCAGCCAGAGAAAGTGATAAATCTCGAGAAACAGGAAAGACTTTTTATCAAACACTCTTCCATAAACTGCAATGTATTCAAAATTGAACGACTGTTGCCATACATGTACATGTATAGTGAGCTTGTAATAATGAGGTAACTGAGACTGAACTATATTCAGAAATACAGCAGAAGCGAATTTTATGTACCACAATAGACTGGATATTTTGTAGTACATGTATATTACAAGGAACATTTGATCCTGGCAGTAATATGATGTGTACAATGCCTGGATATTTTCCACTTCCAAGTTGAGCATTTGCAGTCTCTGAAGAGACTTAATTCTCTACATGTAAAAGCATAGTACCAGTACTTTGTTACAATGTGACTAAAATCAAATGTGTCACCATTTGCATGATTCGGGCCCAATTCCCAAAGTGGTTGATAACCTGATTATTGTAATCTGTACAGGTAATTTTATTACTAGTATAAATGAAAGAAAGCCTTAGTCTTCAGAAGCGCCAAATGCATTTGTACATACATGTAAATGTTTTAATACTATTATTTATTTAAACACCATATATTGCAAGTTTAAAGTTTGTGACATACATAAGTAAGGATGATATCTCACCAGTGTCAATTTCAAAAGTAATGTGCGCAGTTTGCTCTATGCCAGCCTAGCATATTAGCTGTAATTAAATATGAAAGGTGATTCCTTCATTATGTGGCCAGGCTAGGTCCAATCTTAACTCTCGTCAAAACTTAGTCTCAAGTGTTTTCACCCAGTATTTCGTTCCAGCCCAGTTTTTCAAACCAAAATGGCCACAAGGCAGGTCTCGTAGCAGAGTGCCATTAACACAGGTTGCTCTGAGAAACACCCTCACTGAAGATATTAAATGACAAAACACTCCCCAGCAGTAAGCGTATTTATGTGCGTAACTTGTGTATCAAATGGTTCGAGTTTGTTTCAGAGCTACAATGGTGCTAATTGTACATAAATTATGTTAATGTATAAAAAGTATATGCATGATTAAGTATGAATACGATATTACTACATGTATTGATATTCCGTGTTTTTTGTCACTTTTTTCATTCAGGCAATGTATAAACCCTTCCGTAGAATTAGTTGATGATGTAGCATTTGCATATTTTTGTATTTGTGTGTAAACATATACATTCATGGTATTGTTTGTTCAGGTTAATACATTTATAAACTTTTGTGATATTTTCTATTAATAAATGTATTTTCCTGCATGAGTGTAAACTTATCCTGCAGCATTAAAGGCTGCCTCCTCCCCCTCGAGTTATATGTACAGGGAAATTACTATACAATAGAGTACCTAGCAGTAGCATATATTTAGCCTAACATTTTTGTAGTTATTATTAAAGTGTTAGTCACCTGGCAATACTCCTTGGAAATTTCTTGTGAATGTGACGGATCCTAAAATTCATACCGGAGGTATGATGGTAACATTCGTGCCATGGTGTTGCTACAATAGAACTACACTCAGTCCAATCTTGTTAGGCCAGATAATGAAAGTGTTTGGTTTGTGCCCAATATATGTTGTGCTTTTTGCAGCTTAATAAAATGTATTTTATTTTACAGGAATAAGGCCGCTGACGCATTTCGCAGAATTAAAAACTGAGTTCATCGTAATCCATCTTTTTATGTCTGCGTAATGGATACTGTAGTGATGTGCTTTTGTCTGATTAAATTTAAGCTGTGTACGTATTTAAACTGGATGCTTGAGCATACGCAAAAACATGTTTGAATTGTATAAAAGACCGCCATGCCCATGTGTGGCTTGCATAAAGCATGCAGGTGCTTATGTTGAGATTCAAAATTGCAAAACATTGAGCATGGTCTTTTTTGTCCTTAGGGACATCAACTTCCAATACATGTACTGGTAGTTTATGAACTTGTTGATTTTTGTCATGCCTCATAAAAGTCTATAGGGCTCCTTCAATGTAAAACATCATCTTGGCAATTTTTTCCAATATACAGCGAACCATAAATACAACTTGCGTGACCCACATGTAAATTGTGGTTGGTTTGCGAAGTCTGTTCTAGGTGCCAGTAGCATCAGTGCCATTCATGCACAGTGAAACCTGTCTTGAGAGACCACTGCCATGAGGGAGCACCCGTCTTGAAGGACCACATGTGCCCGGCAGAAGGTCCCACATTTCAATGTAGTTAAACCTGTCACCAAAGACCACCTGTCTTGAGAGACCATATTTTTATGGCCAACAGGGCCGTCTTTCAAGAGAGGTTCTACTGTACATATGATGTTACATTGTGAAAGCGGTGCATGCCTACAACTGCTTTGAGGAAAGGGTAAATGTTTATTCCAGAAAAGGGGTTTAGACCATTCTTTGCCTTGAATTGTCTGGTCTTCCAACGTGACTGGGTACATTAGTATCAGGGAACATATAAAGACCTGGACTTACTACCTTTACATGTATCACGGGGGTGAAGCTTATGGTATGGTTTTCAGTTTATAATGTACTACAGGTTACATTCTGTTATCGCAGACTATAGTTCATGCAGCTTTTTTTCGTACACACGTACATTTTTAGCATCAGGGTTCCCACAAGGTCTGGAAAACAGGGAAAACATGGAAAATAAATATGGTCAGGGAAAAGTCAGGGAAATATCAGGGAATAATTTTTACGTTGAGAAGTCAGGGAAAAGTCAGGGAATTTTTTGG
>JAAUYG010082105.1_pt1 | contig 10881 bp, 4 predicted proteins | sample 7278091 | NCBI WGS metagenome assembly JAAUYG01 (sample SAMN14350201, study PRJNA611818) | marine sediment metagenome | isolation source: surface marine sediment (0.6m) | place: French Polynesia: Moorea | collected 2018-08
GAGAGTTAACACAGAGTTAATAATAATAATAATAATAATAATAATAATAATAATAATAATAATAATAATAATAATAATAATAATAATAATAATAATAATAATAATAATAAAAACAACAACAACTACGTAGGACCACGATTTTGACTGTCCGTTTGACCAAGTTGCCACTCAACAGACAGATTTATGGCACAATAGGTACTAATCAGCAAGAAAAGGCTGCAGCAGTTTTGCTCTACTATTAGCAGCGAGGTCTGTGTTGCTGTGACTTACTATGAGTTAAAAAAATGCACGGTTTTTCCGTTCTGCCCGAGAGTAATATATAAATAATTTTATAATAATTGTCGAGTCCGCTTTCCAGGCCACCCCGTGTATCCCTTTACACACAGTCTAACAGCCGACAACACATACAGAGACTTAGTTTAACACTTTGTTTTAAGACTTTATCCCTAGAGTGAACCAACCCACTTACAAATGCAGATTTAATACCTTCTCAGTTGCTAGGGAAGACGATACGCATGAGTAGTGAAAAGATAAAGGGAGTAAAACTGTTACACTTTCAAGCTCGAAATTTAACTTTTAAAATTGAGATTTATTGAAAATGTCTGTTATCTTTGGAAATAATGTACTTTCCCAAGGAGTGTCCGTGAACATTTTGGCGACTGCGTCTGCTTGTTAGTTTGAAGAAGTCAATGTTACATGTACTTGTGAATTCCAAATTTAAGATTTTAAAAATCTATACACAGTCTTTGTAGTGACTGACCCAAGACAGATCCATAATTTATTTTCTGAATGCATTCACTAGGAGGTGTCGGAAAAGTCATTCACACCCCACCCCACCCCCATCGGGCCATATACTACGGTGTTAAAAAAACTAAGAATTTTCACTCAACTTTCAAAATTCAAATTTTGAAGATCTGTATACGTATCTTCATATACATTGCCTTCAGGGGTGTTCTCAAATTTTGGCGACTCCATTCGCTTGTCTGTACTGGAGAAGAGGTTGCTTTAAATGCTTCCCCCATATTTCCCTGTGTCAAAGAAAATTGAGAAAGTCATCAATAATTAGGAATTTAAATTTGAAAATCTCTGTACACTTTTTGTACATCTTTCTTTTCTGTCCTCGGGGTGTCCTTATTTTTAGGCGACAGCAATCGCTTCTGGCTTTGGGTGAAAAAATTAGAGATTCGAATAAAAAAGGTCCTACGTGTATCTGTTCTTGAGTGTCGACGAACTTTAACTCTTTGAAATTCCGAGAAGTACTCTACTACATTCATTTGTAGCTCTGCATGGCAGAGGTCAACCAAGCTAAACATGACGTTTTAAGGTTCAGTATCGTCCACTGGATCATCTGTGCTATAAAATCTGTTAGAATCAAATTTCAGTTAGAATCATATCTTACCTGCAGCTTTCAGCTTTGCTAGGCCTAATACAGTATAACTAAGCTGGAGTGATGTGTAGACGAAGTGGTTCAATACAATCCCGGCCACTGACAGGGTAGCTAACAGCAGACCAATGGCCACCTTTCTGGATATGGTAGGACAAACCATTCTGTCATAGTCAGGAAGATGTTCTCAGGATGCAGCCAGCCATCTATTTCATGCTGATGATGTCATGGCCCTTATATTGCTAATAGATAAACAATGCACAAGCATTAATCACTACTGACACAAAGATCGACACCGTGTCGGCAGTTGCTCTGGAACTGGATTAAGCGCAAGGCTGCCAGTTTGAATTAAAATATACAGTTCGAACTTTCAACCGACTCATACGTACAGGCTCACAGTCTCTTCAAATTCACCCCGGTCTGATTAGTGAACAAGCTCGTAGTAAGTAATCTGGAATCCTAATGCTGTCTTAGTATATAAAGGCTTGCTTTGGTTAGCTACTTTGGACTAAAAAATGTACAAATGACAACTTTAGTGTGGGTCTATGTGCCTTAGATGTTTGCTCTGCGACTCTGTTCTATACCCAGGTTAAACCTAAACTGCATGTTCGAGAAGTTATCTCCTACGTAAAGTTACCAAGTCTGCATAGAAGATAATAAATTGAGTGTAATTGTACGTATAAGTTACTAGCTACACAGGTGTGAAGTATTATTTTGCATTGCTGGTACCGTTCTTCATCTCACCGACTTATAGGTTATTTATTCGTTTCTTCTGGTTACAGCTATTCACCAACGCATGCGTCTGACGATATTACGCCAATTGCTTCTGTACGTCTTGATACGTCACAACTTTACTTTGTAGCACGTTTATACGTTAATACGACCTATGCGTTTTGTACGGTACAGAAAACGTCCTTTCCTAGTGAGGGCAAACGTAAGACGCTCACGTCCAGTCTGGCGAGAGTATGAGAAAAACAACTCACACCGCAGCTAGTCTGTGGAGCAAATCATCAATACAGTAGTAAAGAACATCTGTATACAAGCATCAGCATGTATTAGGAGTTAGGTATGTTTTACGTACCTTGGCTATTGAGCCCATGGGTTCCGTAACTTCAACATTCCCGTAACCTCCATTTCACTTCATGTTTGTCTTTACTTTTTTATTATTTCCCTGGCCATGGCCATTTACGCCACGTATATACTGATATCATCGCTCACAAAACTGTTCCACGGTCCATGAAACAGCACGTAAATGAACACTTGGATAAACTTTAAGTGGAAAGAAGTCTTACCATAAACTTACTTTGTCCACCGCAGACCATGGATGTCGGCAGAACCAAGAGAGAATCGAATGCGATATCACTTGACAGTCGCTTCGCTAGGGCAGAAGTGCGTCAGTAAAGCTGAACAGTAAAGTCATAACTAACATGTGTGCGTAGTATTGACTGATATATTGATTCCTACAAACAGACTGCAGTGATATTGATTGTGTGTTGATGGAGGTACTATGCTTTCTTATCGTATTTCATTTATTACATTACTATCAGAAACCCCGCCTCGTGCGATGTATCTTCCCAATACTTTATTTTGCTGAATTAAGTTGGCAATACCAACTATTAAAGTCCGGATCCGCCAGTCCATGATTTGCTGTGACGCCAGTATCCATGATTACTTTGTGGCTAAAGACAGTGGTCTATTGCTAGCAATTTTTCTACTACAATCTACTCATGCTACTACAATTAGATAAAGCTCCGTGTGACCGTAGCTTAAACCAGACAATATAGCACTTGCAAAGCATCAGCTATAGACAAAACGGCTATATCTAACTTACACATTACGCAAGGGATGATACATGTAATACTAAAATAATCCCAACTGCCTACGGAACACTTTATTGTCAATCACTAACTGGGCGATATTTCACTTTTCGTGAGTGGGGTCATCGATTTGTGTCAAGACGAATAGCCATGAAAACAGACCCTCCAGCAAATTACGCACTGTTCAATTAAAAATCGAGGCTTCAATCACTCAAGTGTATGATTATCCTGAGTAGGGGCTGTCAGGAATACGTGTTGTGTGTCCGGTTGTGAGGTCCCTTCGTTGCCTCACACAGTTCTGGCTTTGACAGTGAGTTGGGCCAGCCAGTGCCACAGGATATCGTCTCGGCCTTTTTATGACATTAGACTATTTATGACATTGTACCTATACATGTTGTAGTTGGCTGCATTCTGCTGCCACCCCTGTCAGGATCCGTTCCGTAGACAGATGCAGATTTCCATGGGGCTTGTGTTCTGGATGCTGGTTTGTGGGCAAACCAACCAAGTGAGGTGGACAATCATACACTTTGGTTCCATATATGGTGGTAACATTAGGGAGGGAGTGGTTGGGTGAAAATTTTTTAACGTCCCGTCCCTTCTGACGCAGGAATCTACTGACCCGGCCGGCACACGTATGTGATGAATTTTATCCTGGTCGCCGATTGGCTAGAGGATATCATTGCGATCCATAGAAGTTTACATCGAGACGGTGACAATATAGAAATCATACCTGCCGCCTGGCATCATAAACAGAATTTAAACATCTTCATGTTTAAATTATTTTTTTATGATGCTCAGGGTCATCCCAAGCATTCTGCAGCTAGTTTTGTAAGTGGAGGAAGGACAAACAGACTGTAGATTGAAACGGGCTTTATTACAAAGCCAAGAAGTATTACCTGTTACGTAAAAAAAGACAATGTACATGTTAAGTACATATTACATAATGTACAAAAATTATTACATGATTTTGAGAGTCACTGGGGAATACAGCCTGTTTTGCTTTGTGGCGATGTGCAAATATTAAAAAAAATTCGGCATTTTGAAGATAAAGTCACCTTAGCTACAGTATCATTTGACACAAATTTGGCTTTATCAGGCAAAACGTCCAGCATACCGCGTCAAGACCCCTCAGCGTCTTACGTGTACATGTGTCCGATTTAGTGTTCTCCGACAAGTAATAATGAGCAATAAATCGACTTGTTTTGACGTTTATTGTCCCGAATGATGATTATGAAGAACATGCACAGCTTGTACCCACATATAAAAAACAACGGAGAAAAGTAACGGTCTGTAATGTAGATTGGGTTATACGAGGGCCTGTAGTTTTTCATCAATTTTAAAGAGAGAAAATAAAATTTTCGACAACATGTGTATTCAGTGGTAACATGTCCGGGTTGACTGTCATTTTTACATTATATATATAGTAATTATATACTGCCGCCCATCCAGCAAGAATCGGAGAAAAGTGTCCCTAAAAAAATACGATCAAATGTCTAATCATCAGAAAAGGTGAGTACAATCCACGGGTTTCACATAATGCATATAGGTTGCACATAGCATAATGCTATGTGCAACCTTAGATGTCTTAAGACCAAATGAAATTTACATGTATACCTCTAAAGGACATATATCTTAATAATATAATGTTTTTGCATAAAAGTTACACTCAGTGTAAAGCAGAAGATCAATGTTTCTGGACCTCTTATTTCCTTATAGTCCTCTGTGGTGTCTGGTGTCTGGGAGTGAAAATTTCACAGGTGTGAAAGACATCCACAAATGATATAACATGTACTTATTTATTTCAATTTCTAGAAGAATCACATCTAGAATCTAGAAAGTTTAGTTAGCAAGTCAACCTGCTAACCAAAAAAAATATAGCTTGGTTTCAGTTTGAACATTAATTTGTTTTCTTTTTCCTTTTTTTCTTTTTCGTATGACCCAAATCCCGCTTCTCAGATCTGTCTGGATTAAAAGTGGATTCTCTTGATTAAACCCGCCGCACACAGCATTTCACAATGACATTGATTGTCCTTGGTAGCCTTAACACATACTTCAGTAATAATCAACATAACAACATTCAAGTCTCTGTGTATGTTGACTGAACAATGAAAGATCTGGGATTGGCGTTATAAGTTAACTAAACCCAAGACTTTAGACCACATTATTTTCCAAAAAGCTTTCGAGTTTTAGAGATAGACGCCGATTTGCAGACACAATAAGTTCATTAGGGATCAGTTATCCAACAATAGCCGATGCAAGCAGCAGTAATAGCCCCATAGTGACAGAGATCGGCTATAACTGGTGCAACTTACCCACTATGGGAACTTTTTGGTGGAAACGCCATGATCACTGTGTCCCGTCCATTCCGTTGCTTTATAACTACTCCATTGTGCGTTATCAGTGGTAAATATCTCTTCAGGCCCTAGGGACATATACAAAGGCTATACACATTATGGAGCACAGCATTAAAACATGCTGTATCGGCGGCATTATGTACATTGACACCCAGATCGCCTAGCTGCTGACGTCACACCGATCACGCGCCGACAGAGAATGTTACAGATCCGATCCCAGTGTCTGAATCTCCTCTAACACAAAGTCCAGATCGGCCTGGGTGACTGCTGGGTTTTCTATGATGATTCGGAAGAAATTCACTATCCCCTTGGCCGGCAGTGGCTGGTAGGCCACAGCCATGTTTCCCCTTCGTAACATCCGCTCCTTGATCTTTGGCGCCACCTGGATTAGGGATTGCATCAATTCCAGTTAATTGGTACCGCCAGACGATAAACCGCATACTACTGTAACAGTATACGCGAACTATTTTATCACTAATTATACTATTTATGCATAATGCTTGATGATAAGTTGGAAATGTACATGTATGCAGAAATCTATTAAAGTTAGGTTAGGTTATGACTGCTCTGCGTCACTACTGGCTGAAGATGCAATCATTTAAATTGCCAGCTGAAGCTGAGGAGAAATGTATAACAATTACTGCAGCATTACATGAAGTAAGCTAAATACTACTTATACGCATCCATGCGGAATTCAGCACAATGGTGTCATGAAGACAAACTTATGAATACAATTATATTACCTAGTGCCACTTCTTCACACAGCGTTTGGCATGGCACCAAATCTCATCCATGCATCATTCGTTTTCATATATAAAGAACCGAATGCCATCGTTCTGTGTGTACTCACTTTTCCCAGCTCTTGCCACCACTCTGGTGTCTCCTCCCGCCCTCTCAGACTGGGTGGGATGTACCAGAATGATATGTTCACGTAGTCGTACTGGAGGCCAAAGTCATACAGACAACAGACTGTCATCTTATCAAATATGTCATGTACATCTTATCATATTATGTGTCATCCTTAGATGCCAGCAGAATATTATGAAGGACTATAAAATCTTGAGGACTATGCAAACTGACCACAATTTCTACGCCTCGAACATGACATTATTGTTGGAATTTCTACACTTCCCCCAGATAAAAATATCCCAAGATAAGTGATAATAGGATGTAAAGTGCGTGTACAATGTCATATTAAAGCTCAGAAATGTATACGTTAAGCATTGTTCTTGATCAGTTTCGTTGATACTGTCTACGTGTGTGGGTATGTCCATACAGTTATATGGGAAGTACATGCACAACAGGAAATGGGTGGGAATGGGAAATGGGAGGAAATGAGAGATCATAAAGAAATGTTACCTGAGGCAGAACTAGGCGGAAATGCTCCGTCTCTTTCACTCTGTCAAAGAAATATCTGGAACAGCAACACGCAGAGCAGTGTTTGTGCATATTGGAACCGGCAGTGTGGTAGGCTAGCCATTGAATAAACCACTAGCGCCACAGTTTAGCTTTAACCACTGTTGTACAGTCTAACTTGCTTAGACACCCAGCACAGGTGGCTCAATGGGAGTGGCTACCATACATGAGACTGAGTACTGTGTTACACTGGACAATGCCAAAACAAAACAGTCGCCTTTTAATATACATGTAGGTCGAGCTTCGTTAACTGTGACAACCAAAGAGGATGACAATATGATGGATGTGGTACAAGAATTTAAAGTTACAACAACACTACAGGCCGTTAGTATTAAGTAATGTGCGTGACCCCTCACCGTGCCTTGTCCATGGCCTGGTCGACCTGCTGTTCCATGCCGCGGTGTCCTCTCGCCTTCCATAACAGCCACAGCTTATAGCCGTCAGCCTTCCTACCGCATTGGAGGGTTTTCTGTCCTGCAGGTTAGGAAATAGACCCAAACTTGTCATTAGGCGAAAATACTGAGTACACGAGAAGACCTTTAATGGCCATGAATTTAACCCATGTAAAAGATGCTATTTATAAGTTGAGAAAATAGCCCGTTTGGCGAATTGATGTCGTCAATAGGCTTTGGTTTGTCGCTTCACAAACTGTTTGTTTACAAATGAATGCCGTTTTTATATGCACGTAGATCGCTCAAAGTACAAAATACTGAAACATATTAAAATCTTCACTGAAAATGTCAAGCTACCCTTGTTACACATACATGTACCGACATGTAATTACATATATGATAAGACTATAGGCCCCCAGAGTCTTTTAAACATGCCTGTCTTAAATGGACAGCGATAGTAGTCTGGGCCTTAAATCCACGTAAACATTTAAAGACCCCTCCGCACCCAACACGAAACTTCCTACATTTATGTGTCAAATTTACACTGGTGCGCTATAGTGTGTTATACGGCGCTATGTGCAATAAATGTGCTACATGTACCTAGATCATAGGCCCTGTCTGAGTATGTCTTGTCATCTTGGTACAGATACGGGGCTACCACGCTGTTACATTCCTCAAGTAAACCCTGAAATTGTATCACATCTCCACCTAAAACATAGGTCATTTAACGGTAAACAGCCTGGGATAGACATCTTCCGCGATTAATGAGGGGATATGATCCTCCTGAAATAATTGTTACCTCGTAATTTGAGGTCTTAATCTTCACTGGTTTTCTAGAACTACCAGAACCAGTACCACTACAGTCAATGTTAGGCATGGTTCCAAGAACAACTGTTACAACAATAACAACAACTGCTGCTGCTGCTGCTGCTGCTGATGATGATGATGATGATGATGATGTTGATGATGATAATGATGTTGCTGCTGCTGCTGCTGCTGCTGCTGCTGCTGCTGCTGTGGCTGCTGCTGCTCTCACTACCTCCAGTCTAGCAATTTCTCCCTGTACGAACTACCTGATCCCCTCTGCTGTTTACTCACCCACTGAACACATTACCTTATGTCTCGTTACAATTGCCGAACATTGTATCGGGGCCCCTATCATTTTATGAAAAGACACGCTGAACGAATCTGTTCTGCAGAAGAAAAGAATCCCAGAAGAGTAACAGTATGAATCAAGTCGGGGTTTAGGGGTGGGCTTGGGGGATGGATGGGGGTGGGGGCTGGTGGTGATGATACATGATTGTATGGAATTTAGTGAGGTATACTAAGTAACATCGAATGATCCAACTCCACCTATAGACCATTATATTCTACGATTATGCAGCAGCCATCAATAACTGTCGTGCATATAAAATATACATGCTATTTATTCCTCGTTGCCAGAGAAGGTTGGAATTATGTACGTGTACATATAGAACTCTGTGCCGGTCATTATATCATTATCTCATGTTTTAAAATTATGCAGCAATACTTTGCAGAACTTTCTAGAACGTACACATGTACAATTTTCTACCGTGGTTACCTGTCCAGTCCTTTGACCAGGCCCTTGTGTCTGTCACTGAACATGACTGCCCCGCCCCACGCCGCCTGATTGAGGACGACAGAACCAACACATGTATGTCCTAGCAGATACCATGGTATGGGTAAAACGCAGGGCATGATACTGCTTTGATTGGTTATGATGGCAATTCTGGTTTAATAATCATTATGATCGCTTTAACGTTCACTGTAAAGGTTTTGCATGTTTATGCTAGTACCGTAATGGCGCTGACCACCTACGATCCCACGATAACGTTTTGTTTTAGCTGCATTTAGTTGGTTACACAGGTAGTTTTCATTTTAAAATTACGGTCTCGTCTCGTTGATTTGTTGAGGGTGTCTAGGTTGTGAGGGTATCTTATCTACTGAAGCTCTTTCTGATAGTCACAATTTCGTACATCGGAGTGAAGCCAGCAGCCAAACTGCTCACAGACATCAGCAATGTCGCCCAGGGGATCAAAGGCTCCCAGTACGGTACCGCCACTCGTTGCCATGACAACCAATGGAATATCTCCCTGTAAGTCAGTGGATTGGAAGTATACACCTGCATCTTCGGCAACCTTAAATCCGTTAATTCAACTCTACGGCTGCACACTCGAATCGCTTTTGTCTATACATTCGTCAGGACTATCAACACACAAAATGCAAAGAACATTCACGTGGTAGCATATGGATTCTAATGTCAAAAACGACTGAAATGTTTGACTTCAGTGCAATACTAACCACAAATAGTTACAGTAACACTCCGGCTGGCCTTATTCTACTAATACCTGAGGATATTCACGAGCTAATGATACTGTATATCTAGGAGAAAAATATTTGGCTTTACGGTTCTAGAAAAAGTGAAAACGTGTTAATGTGATGTGCACATAGCCGGATCCAGGCATGATATCTGACCTATTTGTAAATTACTTTTGTATAACCATTACATGTAAAACATAAAATGTTAATAACACAAAACCAATTAGCCTCTACATGGCCAAAATGAAGTGCGACGTGACCACTTTAAAGTGTAGAATCCGATGCGTATTTTTTTAATCTGTAGCAAGTGATGTGAGACTCGTACACAGTTTGTAATATCAGCTTGGAAAATTTATAAAAAGTGATATGCTACATGTACGTAGAATTCTGATAGAAACTGACATAAGGTACCTAATTTATAAACACCGAATTAAGATACATTTCATAACCTTAAAAGGTCTTTGAACAATGAAGTTTGATTCGGTAAAATGTTATCAGCACATTGGCGATATCACGATGTACACGATGCTACTTTGCTACTGTCTTTGGTCCTGTTGCTGCATCATTTTTTTAATTTGTTATTTTTTAAATTTAATACTTTTTGCGAACATTTTATAAAAGCAATATACTACAGAAACCAATGGATTAAAACGACGTATGGCAGTCCAAATACTTCCACCCATGCAGAGACAATGGAAAGGGGTGATTCCCAGTGTTGAATCTATATAAGTTCTTTGGTCAAGGCCACATGTTTGGTAATAACACGCGTACGGGGGAGAACGGTGGCTAATGGGAGGGGGATTAGCCACCGCCAAGGCAGTGAAATGTGTGTATTTTGCATTTATTATGTATTTTGACAACCTATATTATTTGACACATCGTACCATAGGATAATGCGTTATTGTAATTTAGAAATTATGCGTTAGTATTTATTCTGATAGCCTGTATGTGTCAATGCATATGATCATGGTATTATTTGTCATTTTGCATTGAGTGAAATAAATTACTACTACTACTACTACTACTACTACTACTACTACTACTACTACTACTACTACTACTACTACTACTACTACTATTACTACTACTACTACTGCTGCTGCTGCTGCTACTGCTGCTGCTACTACTACTACTACTACTACTACTACTACTACTACTACTACTACTACTACTACTAC
>JAAUYG010018980.1_pt1 | contig 10880 bp, 6 predicted proteins | sample 7278091 | NCBI WGS metagenome assembly JAAUYG01 (sample SAMN14350201, study PRJNA611818) | marine sediment metagenome | isolation source: surface marine sediment (0.6m) | place: French Polynesia: Moorea | collected 2018-08
TCAGCTGGGGCATTCTGTTCTCCCACCCCCGTGATTACACCCCGGTGTGCACCACTGAGCTGGGTCGGGTCATCACCCTACAGGATGAGTTCAAAAAACGTGGTGTGAAACTCATTGCTGTATCATGTGACACTGTCGAGGATCACAACGGATGGTCCGAGGTACATGTATGCAAGATTTGTTGAGGGATGTATTTGACAATGTTTTATGCACCTTTGCTTTCTATATATTTCTCTTAAATGGTGGAACTCTCCAGAGAAGAACACCGCATGGGCATGGTACACGTACATGTATTTAATTATTGAACATTAAAAAAGCACTGGTTTGTAAAGTTTGATTGGCCAGTTTGGGGTGGCATTATTTCCTAGGCAGTTTTAAGGCAGAGTGTCCACTGTTTTAATAATGATCACTTTACACTGAAAGCCAGTAAACTGCTCTATGACCATGATGACAGTGAAGGTAACATATGTACATGTATGGTCTTTTCAGGTTTACACGTTTGAAAGCAACATGCATAAACTAACAAACTATGATAGAAAAATATGCCAACCATACAAAAGATGAATTTGGGAACATAAACGTGTATAAAAATTTTGACTGTATGGGACCAGTTTCTTGAAAATTCAAATTCTTAAGTTTGAAAGCTGGTTTTATGCAAAAAATAAATAGTTGCCAAGGTAATATGTGAAGTTTAAATTTTTTTGTAAACTTCAGATTTTTCTAGAAAGTGATTATTTCAACTAAGGTAACAGTAGGTACTCCAGATAAATGAAGATACACATGTAGTTCAATCTCTGTCTCCAGGATGTAAAATGTCTGGCAGGTTACAAGGAGAAGAAATTTCCTTACCCCATCATTGCTGACCCCGACCGTGACCTTGGAGTGTCCTTGGGAATGATCGACCCTGATGAGAAAGATTCTACTGGGATGCCTCTCACAGCGCGAGCGGTCAGTCGACAGTCATCTTACCACTTGCTCACTTGTTGCTATGTTGATGATATCCACAGAATGTTATACAGTTAGATTTTCTATACTAAGTTCATAATATGTACAAAATTTTAAACAATTAGATTTTCTTTACCAAATTCAGAATATATATAAAATGGTATACAGTTAGGGTTTCCTAAAGATTGGGAGCTAAAAAAATTTCTAAAACAGATATTTCAGCACCATCACCACTGTCCATATACTCATTATGGATTGATTATGACGATAGCTAAAGTTACTCGGTTGATAAAACTGATTTGCAAGGGGTAATGAAGAGACTTTACATAAAAACTACCAGTACATATTGTTACATTGGTACATGTACATGTATTAATTTATTGTTTTTACTGATTTGCCTTAAATTTTTATATGACAGGTGTTTGTCATCGGCCCAGACAAGAAACTGAAGCTATCCATCCTGTACCCGGCCACAACTGGACGGAATTTCAAGTGAGAGCTTTATACTTTTAAGGCTGTTCCAGGAATGCTTCTCCTTGATTGAGACTGCCTAGGCATGAAGAGTGCTTTGCTGAGTCCATTAAAGGGCTCGCTCCTATTCAGGAATTCAGCTGGGTGGCACACCAAGATTTCTGAGTCATTAAAGGGCACTTATTCGGGAATTCAGTAGGGTGGTGCACTTATTCTCCACGTTACGGAAGCGTAGGGTAGGGTTCAGAAGAGGGGATAGCAGCTCTGTACTCCGGGCTAGTGAGAGCTCTACAGTTTGTATAAAAGTATTGCTAAACATGTCCCAATATGTTTTTGATATAATACCACCTAGATAATGCCCTCAGATATCTAGATCCCATATCTACATGATATAGAATACTGTAAATTCAGTTCGCCAGAATCAATGTTTGCGTTTTTGAGACAAAAAACATGTTCGTGGGGATTAGTATTTATGTTTTTGAGACAAAAAACATGTTCGCAGGGATCAATATTTGTGGTTCGCTCAGGTCTTGTTAATTATCTAGGTACACATGAATTATGTTGAACTTCGTGGGTATTTATTTTTGCCATTTAAAGATGGTCGCGAATTTCACAAAATAAATTCCTTGTAAACATTATAGAATTTACAGTACTTCATGTAGTACCTACTACAATGAAGATACAATGTTGCATCAAGATACTAAATCCCTATGTTATAATCTTTTTGTAATTCATTTGTGTTTCGAGGTATGTCTATACATGTCTGATGTGTATGATGTAATTACCACTATGATGGTACCACTATTATAAAAAAAATATTTGTGGCATTTAATATTTTGTGGAGAATGATTCTACTATGTTCATATCTTACTAAACGCTTTTATACCCTTGCAGTGAAATCTTGCGTGTTATTGACTCGCTGCAGTTGACTGCCACCAAGAAGGTGGCAACACCTGTTGACTGGACGGTAAGAGGGGAGTGGGGGTGGGGTGGGGTGATCATAAGCCTGGAAAAAACTAGATTCAGTTGGTATAAGAGTGTCGGTATCTGAAAAGGTGATCTTATGCACGGCAAAAGATGCTCTTGCAGCACATGGGGGGCTGATTTCTCAAAAATATGATAAAACTGTTCTTCAGCAGGGGAAAAAGAATATACATTTGTCAAGATGATTTCTGAATTGAAACAATTGTCCAAATATTTTCTCAGTAGTCCAGTTTCTCTAAAAAGACCACAAAAATGTTACATAAACACCATATTATGCTCATCCATCTTTCTTCAGTTCTACTGTAAGAATTATAAAGTACCGCAAGAGCTTGGTTTCTGTAATACCTTATGGCTATACTACTATATGTTATGCTGCTGATGGAACTGCAGTTAGGGAAACTTTCCATTTAACATGCTTAAAAAAATCTATACGCAAATGTAATTCCCTCCAGCCTGATATGTTAATATATGTACCAGGTATTTTCTCCGCCAACAAGAACACTTTAAGTGATTCAGCTGCTGCATGCTGACTTTCATCCATTTACTGTAGTCCTTTAGTAACTGATCCCATTGCATGCAGTACATTGTAATTGATATTAACCTGCAATATTCATGAAGGTCATTTTGTGATTCTAATGGGTTAAATATACTGTTTTTGACGTATTACGTCCTTCTCACCCCCATACCAGCCTGGTGAGCGTTGTATGGTGGTGCCATCTGTGAGTGCGGAAGATGCCAAGAAACTCTTCCCTGAGATGGAGGTGAAACAGGTTCCTTCTGGGAAGGGCTACCTTCGCTACACCCCCCAGCCAAAATAGACCAGTCCATCACGGTGCATGTAAGGACTTACGCTGGAAGATCGCAAGTTCTGAGGATAAGGGCAATCGGGATGACATTCAGATATTCTAGATTAACCAACTACATGATCGTGCAAATGACTGAACATTTGAACCGGCAATTTCAACCGGTACATGTATTCCAGATGGCAAATGTAGCAGCGAACGGCGTACCAAAAGTGCTTCACTGAAACCTAGTGTAGAGTATTGTCCTTCATGTGGAGACTAAAGAGATGACTACTTATGATTAATGAGCTACCGGGGGGTATTCTAGAATTTGCATGTGCATGAATTTCTGAATTTAAGATCCAATTCAGCACTGGTGCTGAAGCTTTAAATTTATTATATATCATAAATCTATTTATAAATCTTTTATTTTTTGGAAACTTCAGTTTTCATCAATCATTACATTGTATTTTGCATTGACTGGGTTGAAAATATATACCTAATTTGTAGATGCATGTCTGTTTTAACACATGGAAGTTCCGTTGAATACCAGATGGTTTAGAGCTCAAAAATTTAATTCTTGGCAAATTCTGAGTATTTGCTCTGTTTTGTTGATGATAGTATCTAATTGTATATTAAAAAACCAAAGACCGCTTTCAGCATGTTCAGCCTGTTATTTAAAAATTATTAGCAAGAAAATGCTGAATATTTGCTTAAAATTATTAGCAAGAAAGTACGTGAATATTTGCTGGACAGTATCGAATCAAACTGCAGCAGATGTCAAACTATGCATATAGTTCCCTACAATGACACTTGACAGTTTGTGACTGTTACGTAGATTATTTTCACAATAAAATCTTGAACTGAAACTAGCACAGTGTTGTTGCAATTGTGATGCTTGTATGTTTTCCATGCAAGGGTGGATGGTTTTCAAACCGCCTCAAATGCTGTAGCTGTTGGCAGACCCTCCAGCACTGCGAAAATTGAAATTCCACGCTCAGAAAATGCAAATTCTGCACTAATACTAATAATCGAAATTTTGCCATCAAATTGGCACTCAATTCAAATTTGGCACTAGCTCAAAGGGTGCTCTAAACAGACTGCCCAGAATTCTCTCACAAAATGGAAATTTGCACTCCAGAAGTGGAAATTCAGTGCTCAGAGAATGGAAATTTTGTGCTCAGAAAATGGAAAATTTCCCCAATGCCACAAAAAGTCTTGTTTTTCTGCACCAGATTGAGCAATTCTGTGCTCTAGTTGAAATTCTGTGCTAAAAAAAAATTCATGATCGCGGAATCCTCAGGAGGGACTGATTAAGAACCCTACGTTTACCACCTACATGTTCATGTACCTGCGGGAACTACAATGGTCCCTGTGATTTAAGACACATCCGTTGGAAGAATTCCCTCTATCAGGACCGACCATCAGGAACACTATTATAATTTCAATACAGATATCCCTCCATTTTAAGACCACCTTCAATTTAAGCCTTATTTTTCTGCCTCTGGTTTAAATGCTCCCGATATCCTAGATTGGTAGTGATAAACATTTCCTGCTACACTCAGGTTTTGTTTTGAATCCCAACAAGCACATTTCTTACTTAATGACCATGTTTTGTGGCCAAATGACCGATGTTCCGTATTCTCCATCGGCCTCCGTTGCCAACCACTCCAATGGACTTGCATACTGGTATCGTTCCTCTTTGTAAACGATCCTTGCAGCTGCTATTTTCTGTGATTCATCAATGCTCACTTTTGCTAAAGGCCACCTTGACATGTACATGTATTACTAAATGCAAGATGCCAGGAACATGAAATGATCCCATCTTGGGCCGAGCCTTTTTCTGCACAAGTGATGGCTAAAACTGGGCAGGAAGAAAGTGTCTCAAATACTAAACTGGTCAAACCAAAAGATCGTTTTGCTAGGAAGTACCGGTACCGATGCTTATAGCTGCAAGGTGCACAAGCAAAAATGAAACTTGCACCATAAAGTAACTAAAAACCTGAGAAGTTTAATCTTTATTCACAACCCATGTACAGATCTTCAAATATAATCACATGGTTTCCAAGGTACAGTGCAACCTCTAATTATAGTGTGTCGTTATTTATAAAAGTACCAACTACCAAACCATGGAAATCCAGTTTGGGTACTGCTTAGAGAAAGTCAATATTCTGAAGTGGTTTTAAATTCCAACGTGGTTCCAAGGCAGAGGTTCCACAGTACAGTTTATCTGCATTATACATGTTACAATAATGAGTCAATATTTGGATTAGGGCTATCGACTTTTCCCGGTTAGCCACTGTGGCTAAAAAGATACTTTTAACTACAGATGATTTCTTTTAGCCACGGGATGTCTTGGAAAAAGTGTCGGACTATTACCGGGTAAATTTAAATGCAAACATTGCAAATTAAGATGGATGCATTTGATTACATGCATGTTAGCTATCCAAGAAATAATAGGCAGATACGTAACACTGTGTTGATTTATGTAAACTACATACATACAGGTACAGCATAAGGGTAACATGTTAAGCCTTTAGCTACTGTGGCTAAAAGCAAACAAGTTCTTTAGCCATGTGGGAATTCTTTTAGCGTTTAATTGGTTCTGTGGATAATAGGTAGAGTTGGCCCAGAATATATAGAACCAAATTGAATATACAGTGAAACTTGTGTACAAAGCCACCCTAGGGACCAACAAAATGTGGTCCTTATACACAGGTGGTCTTTATATATAGGTTCAATGACATGGAAAGTATACCCCTGGGGATCTGTTAAATGTGGTTTCTATATAAGGTGGTCTTTATATACAGGTGGTCTTTAGAGCAGGTTTTACTGTATATTGACCCCACAGACACCCCTGTTAGCTATTACAGATGTTTATCAAACCAGTAGAAAGTCCTTTGGCCATAACAATGTGGTCTCAAGAGTCAAGACAGGTACTATTTTGTGACAGGCTCTGAAAATGTAGGACCTTTTGCCTGGAATATCTGGTCTTTGAACATGTCTCTCTTGGCAGTTTGTCTCTCAAAACAGGTTTCACTGTATAAACAATACGCTGTAGTTTATATGGTAACTTGCACAGTACAAAATGTGTAACCTCCACAACGCTGTTAGGTATATTAGGGGCCTATTTGCACAAAAACTGCACTGATATTAAGAATGAAAAGAGAATATCTGTCACTGTAGTTAGTGGGATGCTCATTCCCTGACTTCAAATTGAGAATTGACCCCAGTAAATTTGTTTTTGAAAAATACCAAAGAAAGACGTACATTACAGTAAAGATATGCAAGACATATACATTATCATGCCATGGTTAAAATGTACATTAAACCAATCATATGAACATGATGAAGCGATTTTAATTTTAATACAGTAGTCCCTCTCTTAAAGGACACTAGAGAGGACTGTCTCTAGAAAGGACATTGACCTTGGCAGCAAGTACTACAGATGGACTTTGTGCTCCCTCTCTCCAAAGGACGCCTCTATATAGGACAGAATTATTTGATAGAAGGGACTTCATTATTAAGGTGAGAGTACTGTATTGACTTTTTCTGTACTATCCAGCCCCACAGATGTGTTATATTGACGGACCAGCATATGCATTCTAGAGTGGGTAGGTATTTTACCCAGTAGCTTTATTTCCCACCATTCTGCATACAGCAATCAATAACAGTGACCTCAATGCAAGAGGTACCAGTAATTCCTAAATGTTAGGCATCATTGTAAAACTCGTCTTTTCAGCAAAACATGTTTTAAGAGACCACTGCCTTCAAAAACCATATACATGTATTCCCACACAAAGACCCTCAATTCTCTCTAATAGAAGCTGTCACCAAAGACCACCTGTCTTGAGAGACCCCATTTTTATGCCTAAGTGGAGGGTCTTTCAAGAGAGTTTCTACTGTATAGTACGAGTATTGCAGTTATTTCTCTCTTTAAAAGACCACCCTGTCAGCCAGAAAAATGTGGTCTCAAGACAAGTGGCCTCACGTGACAGGTTCAATTGTATAATTGCACTAGGTCTTTTTGGCAGAAAAATTGTTGTATTTCAAGACGGGCTGTCTCTTGTGGCAGTGGTCTCTCAAGACAGGTTTCACAGTATCAACCTATAGATCAGTCATGGCTCAGCTTTTACTGCATTGATATGCTTCAAGAAATCACCTCAAACATAACCTCAAGCCGCTACCTCTGGCATCTCCTCTGCTAGCTCTCATAATGGCTTAACGGTTAACATGGTTAAGCATGTTAATTGGTCTTGTGCACTGTATTACAATCGGGTTCTTGAATGGAAAGACGCATGGCTTCTAATTCCAACCAAGCCACATTTGAAGAAAAACATTCATTATGCGTGAAGTTTTACATGAAGGATATATCTTCTTAGTGTATGGTCACTTTGATTAGATGACCAGCAAAAAATGTCCACTTTAAATAATTATGTAACGCTAGCTAAACACACAGTTCTGCTACAACCAGTAAATCACCATCTATCACAACTATACACAATGGAACCTGGTACCATCTTTCTCCAAGTAAAACTAACAACCAATTCTGTATATGTAACCATGATTACCTGAGGCCTAGCCTAAATAAATTAGGAAATTAATATTCATGCTTCACATGAATATTCATGTTTCACATGCACTGAAACTTTCAGCTAAATTATTACATCCCAATTATTCTACACTGGTATTCACACTTTAACTACAATGATGCCATCCTGCTATGATACAATGATGATACACTGATACAATCCTACAATAAATTAATTATGATAATACAATAGCCACTACTTCAACCAAAATAGTCAACATTCTAATCATAAGATCACTCAAGATATATGCAGATCAGAATTTTTTCGATAATTATGCTGAAACTAGTATGGACTGTTTCAAAGCAAGGGAAGTTCATAATGCTAACTCCACAATTCAAGTGCACAAAAGTAAAGTAACAACATATATATATTTTGTATAAATACAGACTAAAATTATCTGTTGGCCCAGGCCCTGTCCGCCTGATATCTGATTATCAACATTATGTGAAAACCATTAAAACTTAACAGGAATAGTTTTGTTATACATAACAAATAATAATACACCTTATGCACGTGATGCAAACAAATTATCACAGTACCAACTAAGAAGCACAAAAATTACAAGGTTTAACAAAATTACAATGCGAAGAAACAAATGCAGGCAAAGGTAGCCTTTAAAATGTTTAATGGGTTGTGTTAACAGTTTAGAGGTACCATACTGCGAGAGGTACTGAAAGGTGTCCATGATATTGGTGAAAGACAAATACAAGTAGTTCACACATGACAGTAGTAGCAGTGTATTAATGTGTTGACCATGACTGACTTCATGATTACATTTGCATATATGTATATCACAAATGCAATTCTTCCTGGAGTGGCCGTACAATGTCCTCACAAGTCTCCGACGAAATCCAGAGATACTGCAGAAACATTATATACTGTAGAACCCCAATGATAACTCCTCCCACAACGTCCAGTACATGGTGTCTGCCTAACATGATCCGAGAGATGGAAACGCTTACAGCCCATGTAATGATTAAGAATCGCCACAATGGGGAGGTCACGAAAAATGCGAGAAAGAAACAAACAACACTGGCGGCTCGCGTTGTATGGCCGCTTGGGAAGGAGAATTTGTCGACAGAGACTGTGGCAAACATATCCATATTGTTGTGATCAGGGCGTTTTCGTTGTACGACAGCTTTCACGAGGACCACCACGACTAGGTCTAGGATAAGCACTGAAAAAGCAAAGAAGCGCACATTCAGTTAAGATACTTTAATAATTAAATTATAATAATATAATATCTATGCAACAATGAAATAATTACACCTCATTGACCTCAATACTAATTAATTTCTATGATTAATATCTGGTTTAATTCATGCTACCATGGGCAACTCATGCCATCTTGATTCTTTCGAGACTGGTTATATCAAAACTTAGATGAAAAATCGTAAACAGAAGAACAATTTTGTTGCCAACATCAAGCAGCTTAACAGTTAACCAAACCTGTTCAAGTACTTAAAAAAATTGCTGCATCCCACACTACTTATTACACTTATTTGACCCAAGCTGCTATACATAACAAGTTGTAATATATTTTTTATTCTAGCTCTCATCCAATATTATACTTCAGTTGATTGATAGTTTATCCACTGTGCACTGCAGCACATATGATGTGAGTGCATATTCCGTTTGAGTCAGTATTGAATAATTTTACAATATATCTTACGATTTAGGCGACCATTCCAATTCCAACCACTGCATTAAGCGGCATGTACCATAAAGATAACAAGAAAAAAATAATCTAGATTAGTGTAAATACTACGCAAAGGGCATTATCAGTGTCATTCCATTTACATGTATACTAGGACTTACCACAAAATAAATTAAGAAGTTTCCCATGCATTTGGATTTGATGTGACATTAGTAAAGCCACAACCGTTCCAAGCAACCATGGAATCCCATGACAAGACAACTCGAGCAGCTTCATAAGAGGCCTCAAATGTCCGCAAGCGGATCCAGAATTGGCACACACAGCTAGCCTCTCTGTGAGTCGAACATCAAAGGAAAGGATAGTGTCCAGCAGATCACCATTTGACACTCGACTTAATTCCCCTCTTTTATCGCTCGCACTTGAAGTGGGATCAGTCTTTTCACTGGCATTTAGATTTCTGTTTCGAAGCATTTTTGAGGGCCAGAAAGGAATGTTTTGATCCTAATTACTGATGTATATCATAACTTGTCCCCAGAGTGCCGACAAATGACATAAAGTATACCAAAACACAACCACCAGTTCCAGTTCCTTCTCGGTTATTTACATGTGCGCGCGCACACGGATGTTGACATATTTTTCATCTCTTGTCACATGTTGCGTTTGCTGTTGCCAGGAAACGGGGGCGGTCAGGTGGAACGAAATAGGTACTGGAATGTCAGAATCTCGGGGTCAGAATGAATTAGATTCTATTAGATGACGTCAACGTCGGTAAGGAACTAATTGATCTACCGGTATACTGTTTAGCAGTAGGCCTATATAAAACAAGCGATGTGTTTTTGTTTGTTATATATAGCTCTAGATTGTAGCTAGAACTATTGTAAAACTGAGTTTAATATCAAATTCAAAATATGATGCCGTACATTAAATTAATGAGCGAAACCATACAAAAGTTGGAGCTATCCACACTAGGCCTGGCTAGTCGCGTACAAATATAGAGAGTTAAATAATTGGGGGCCTCAAATGTCCAGACTTCAAATGATTAAGTTGGATCGAAAATTTTGGCAAACGCTTAACCAAAGTCAGACTTCAAATAATTAAGTAGGATATTTATCCCAAAGTTGTACATAACTTAGCTCATCTGCTAAAGTGCAAGTAAAAGTAGGATGGAAGTAACCCCAGTCTGCGGCATTTATTTCCACTGGTCGCCTATCGGCTTTCCACAGCCGATATGCAACCAGTCACAGGCGCTTTCATCAAGAAGTCTCATTTAAGGCACTATATCGTGTCATTTAAGTTATTATATCCACCCTCCCAGCCCACTATATACTAAAAAAACATAAAAAAGTGGGCTGGGAGGGTGGATATAATAACTTAAATGACACGATATAGTGCCTTAAATGAGACTTCTTGATGAAAGCGCCTGTGACTGGTTGCATATCGGCTGTGGAA
>JAAUYG010004715.1_pt1 | contig 10879 bp, 6 predicted proteins | sample 7278091 | NCBI WGS metagenome assembly JAAUYG01 (sample SAMN14350201, study PRJNA611818) | marine sediment metagenome | isolation source: surface marine sediment (0.6m) | place: French Polynesia: Moorea | collected 2018-08
AACTTGGTCCTGAGAGGGTCAAACCTCCTTAAGGGAAACTTATGCGCTAACGCCCATCGTGAAGACAATTCAATTTTTCTAACTTCGTCAAAAATGAGCGAACCGTGAGTGTAGTAGCGCAACTACTCAACTCTCAGTCTCTCTCCTTTGGTTGCCTGTTTCCTTTTTCCCTTAACCATTTTAGCGATTTAGCTTTCTCTAATTCATCTTGATTGTAAAAAACCTACCCTTGTGAGGACCCACTTTGACAGAAGAGAGTTAGCTAAAAACTAGGTGTATTATGCCGAGGTTTTTTGTTGATAGCTTTTAGCTCTTAGCTTTTCATCAACTAAGTTCTTTGCGATACTTATGAGGCGTAACCCCTGTAAGTTGTTTAAAATACTTTGCTAAATGACTTTGATGAGAAAAACCGCACTCTAGGGCAATATCGGCAATAGATAAATCTCTTTGTCTCAATAGCTGTTTGGCTCTTTCGACTCGCTGTTGAATTACATATTGATAGGGAGCAATACCCATCGAGCGACTAAACAGGTGGGAGAAGTAATATTGACTCATGCCTAACATATTGGCAATATCTTCAAGCTTGAGTTTGTGGTTTAAATGTGCCTGAATATAGTCTCTGGCTTGTTTGAGGAGATAAGGAGGTAATCCGTCAGCATATTCCTGAAGCTTGGGTTGACGAGTGCAGTATTTCCGCAGCAGTTGTACGGCTAAAGTAGTTTTTAGCTGCTCGACATACAAACTTCCACCCATGCCTTGAGATTCTAATTCTTCTTTGAGAGATAAACCAATCGCATAAATTAGAGGATCTTTGAGGGGAGGAGCTTGCGGGATTAGTTGAATTAAGTCAGTATTGACTAGATCTTGTCCCACTTTTTCTAATAGTGCTTGCTCGAAAGCTAAAACAACAAACTTAGCTGGATTTTGCCATATGGTACGATGAATCGTTCGTGCTGGTATGATAATCGTCTCCCCTGATGTCACTATCTCTCGCTGAAAACGTTTATCTAACCATCGTTCTCCAGGATTTGTTGAATCGGGCAAAACAATGCCAATATTATGTATCGGTGAAATATACTCGCCAGTATCAATATCTCCAGGGGAACGATGATATTCAAAATAAATGTCTGTCCAATTCTTCTCATGACTCTCAAGAACTGGCTTATCGCAGAATATCCGATCAGAAGCACCTTTTTGGGAAAAATCGATCTCAGCAATTTTTTGTTTGAGCATTTAGTTTAGTTGTTAGTGGTTAGTCGTTAGTGGTTGGTTTTTTTAGCTCTTAGCTTTTAGCTTTTAGCTCTTAGCTTTTCATCAACTAAGTTCTTTGCCATACTTCGCAAGTGTGACATCTGTAAGTTATTTAAAATATTTGGCTAAATAACTTTGATGAGAAAAACCGCACTCTAAGGCAATATCGGCAATGAATAAATCTCGTTGTTGCCTAAGTAATTGTTTGGCTTTTTCCACACGTTGTTGAATTACATATTGATAGGGAGCAATCCCCATCGAGCGACTAAACAGATGGGAAAAGTAATATTGACTCATGCCTAACATCTCGGCAATATCTTCGAGCTTGAGTTTGTGGTTTAAATGTGCCTGAATATAGTCTCTGGCTTGTCTGAGGAGATAGGGTGGTAATCCGTCAGCATATTCCTGAAGCTTGGGTTGACGAGTGCAGTATTTTTTAAGCAGGTGCATTGCTAAAGCTTGGGAAAGAGATTCGAGGTAAATTAAATCCCCTCTTCTTGATTCCAATTCTTGCTTGAAAGTTAATCCCATGCCATAAATTAGAGGATCGAGTGGGGGAAATCGAGGTAAAAGCTCAATACAGTCTGGATTGACTGATTCTTGGGCAATTTTAGCTAAATACTCTGGCGCGCTCGACATAGCTAAAAAGTCAGTAGTTGACTCTTGCCAAGCTACCCAATGTTCTGTGTTAGCAGGAACTATGACAATATCATCTTTCATAATTTGCCCAGAACTTCTTTTTCCATCAAGTTTTCGCTCCTGATTTAAACCAAATGTATTATGAACTATCAACAAGTGCTGTATGGCGCAATGTATCGGCGTTTCCCAAGCTGGAGTCTCGCCATAAACTTGGAGGTTGACATTTCCCCAACCCGATGCTTCACTAGACAAAATCGGTAGGTTTGGCAGAATTTTTATTACTTCTTCTTGATAAGATAAATCGATTTTTAAAGATGGTTGTTCGCTCATGGTTTAAACCTGTGGTGTGTAAGCCGTAAGCTGCGATAGGAATTAATGGTTAGTTTTTTCAGCTTTTAGCTAAAAACTAAAAGCTAAGAGCTAAAGGCTAATAGCTAAGAGCTTTTGATTTATTGGTGAATAGTCAAGGGTTTTTGTAGAATAAGCAAAAACCTGTTGGGGAGATATCAAATTCTTGTCATCTTTTCTTTAGCTTGGTTTGGAGTTCCTCGGCTCAAGCAACAAAAGCAAGAATATGTTGTTTTTGGCAAAATCAAGCAATATTTATCAAGCAGATTTTTATATTCTCAAATCAACAAGAGATTTGTTCGACTAGTAAATCAGAAGAAAAGATGACAGCACCGTTAACCTCCATAATCCTCGACAACTCGCCAACAGAAGATCTGGTTGAGGAAGATTTTCAAGAACTATTCGGTTCGGATGTGGATCTGATTCCTTTTCCTTCTAGCAATCCTACACGTCCAGATATATTTCTCAGTCAACAGTTGATGACTGGTTTTACCACTGATGTAAGTAGTGTTACTTCGATCGCAGGCCCTATTGCCGTGACTGAGGCAGTTACTTTTCCTACTGGTGTTGAGCCACCAACGGGGGACATTATCCGTAATACCTGGGGCTTTCTGGGGGAAGAACCCTTGGGAGAAGAAGCATTACTCGGTACTAACGTCGGTGCTGCGATCGATAATGCAGGAGGTACTGAATCTGGCACTCCCCAACCCTTTAACGTCTTCTTTGCTAGTGAATTAAAAGGAGTAGCAGGTGCTGCCAATGATTTTTTCATCATCGATCTCATTGGAGATGATGGGGTAGAAATACGACCTATAGACAGTGCTGGAAACCTAATTGGTGACTTCTCGTTACAACTAAAGAGTGGTTCTGGAGAAGGTCTTTTTGAAAATGTAAATTTAGGAGATTTTGGTATTGTTGATAACTTCGAGATTACAGTGTCTTCGGAAAACCTGAGTAATCTGGGACTCTCTGATGATGTGATCATTGATGATGTTCCCTTAGCTGGTATTGCCTTTGATATCGAGGATTTTACTGGTACTGGGGAGTTGACCAGTCTTGCAGGTTTTCAAATTACCCCACTCAATCTTGATGACAGTATTAGTAGTGCTGACGGAAGCATCGATATACTTGCAATAGGTCATAATACTCAAGCAATTGCCACCGTACCCGAACCAAATGATAATACCTTTGTACCTAAATTCGGAACTATTGAGCAAGACACTATCGAAATAGGAGGTAGCAATGAACTAATCTTTGCTGGGGACAATAACGATCTGATTGATGCTGCAATTGTTAGTGAAGGTGGAAACCGTATCTACGCTGGTAGTGGTGATGATACCTTAATTCTCGGTACAAAAGATCGCCTAGTCGGTGGAGAAGGAAGCGACCGCTTTTTTGCCACATCAGGCGGTGATAATAAGATTACTGGTGGAGAAGGTGCAGACCAATTTTGGATTGCGATCGCCGAAATCCCTGAAGGGGCTAACATCATTACTGACTTTACCAGTGACGAAGATGTTCTTGGTATTGCTGGCTTAAATATTGGCTTTGAAGATCTGAGCATTACAGAAACCGAAGGTGATGCTTTAATTTCTGTTAATAACTCGGATTTAGCAATTCTACAGGAGGTAAATCCAGCCAATTTAAGTGCAGATGATTTTGTTTTTGCATAATTAGCTATTAGCTTTAATGCTACCGCTCCTTCTCAATTTGACTGAGATTAAACCCATCTTCAATTAAGTTTAATAAATTTCGGGCGATCGCTTTTACTTGTTCTAGTTTTTCTTGTTTTTGCGATCGCGTCAACTGCCCCTCTTGACTTTGTAAAACTTCAATTTTTCGGACAATATTGGCTAGGGGTTGCTGAAATTCGTGGGAAATGATCGAAACATACCGAGATTTAACGGCGTTTAATTCTTTAGCAGTCTGTAAAGCTTCTTCAAGTAGTTGATTTTTATTTTTTAGATGTTGCTTTAACTGGCAAATAGTCAGTTGATGTTCGATTCTGGTGATAACTTCTCGATCTTCAAAGGGTTTGGTAATATAGTCTGCACCACCCAATTGAAAAGCCTTGACTTTATCTAAAACATCATCCAGCGCACTAATAAAGATAATCGGAATTTCAGACGTGCGATCGTCTCTTTTTAGCCTTTGACACACTTCATAGCCGTCCATATGAGGCATTTTTATATCAAGCAAAAATAAATCGGGGGGCGTACTCCAAGCCGCTTTTAATGCTAATTCTCCACTGGGGGCAGGACGAACCTCGTATTTGTGTTCGATTAGCATTTGCGAGAGTATTTTAAGGTTTTCGATAGTATCGTCAACGATTAAAATGTTTGGTTGGTGGGGCATTTTAAAGTAATAAGTAATAAGTATTTACTAGTCGTTAGATGAGAGTAATTCTTGTAGTTTGGCAAAACGGTAGTCAGACACTAACATTGCTATTCGATCGGCTAATTGGTTATTATATTGACGGACTTTGGAGATCGCTTTATTAAGTTGCTTCAAGTCGAGATTTAAGGCTGCTTGGTTCAGATTTTGAATCAAGTCATCTGGAAGTGCTGCAAGATCGGAAGCGGTTGAAGTTATCATTTCAGAACTGGGAATGGCGAGCCCAAGGGGGCGCGGAATCGCTTGCTGTAGAGATGGGAAGACTTCTTCGGTGGCAGTATCTACTACTTTGACAGGAATCTCAAATGAGAAAGTTGAGCCGATTCCTGGCTGACTCGTTACCTCAAGCTCACCCCCCATCAGATGCACAAATTCACGGCTAAGGGGTAATCCTAGCCCAGTCCCTTGTTGGGAAAGACGACCACTAGTGGTTTGAACAAAAGGCTCAAACAGCAGGTCTAGTTCTTCTGGGGCAATGCCACAGCCACTATCTTCCACTTCAAAGCGAATTGTCATTTGTTCTCGATCGTTTGTCACCTCCCTTTCATCTATCCTACTAGAGACAGAGGGAGATAATGAGGAATCATGAGCAACTGATGACACTCTTAGTGCTACAGTTCCTTTATTAGTAAATTTGATAGCATTACCGAGTAAGTTGATCAGTATTTGGTGCAGCTTTTGACTATCTGTCTGGATGTAAAGGGGGGACTGGGGCTGGCAGCTAATGGTAAAGGTCAACCTTTTAGATTCAGCCTCAAACTGCAATATGTTCTTTAAGCTATCTAACAATTGAGGCAGACTAAAATTCACTCGATTGAGGGTAACTCGACCAGCCGCAATTTTAGACATTTCTAAAATATCATCGATCAGAGTGAGTAAATGTCTGCCACTATGGTTGATGGTTCTTAGTCCTTCTAGATGTTTATCTAATAATTGGGCATCCTGCGCCATCAATTGGCTAAAACCCAAGATAGAGTTGAGAGGGGTTCGTAGTTCGTGGCTCATATTTGCCAAAAAGATACTCTTTGCCCGACTTGCTGCATCTGCTGCATCTTTTGCTTCAACGAGTTGGGCCGTACGCTCTGCCACTCGAATTTCCAGGTTAGCATTAGCTGTTTTCAGTGCTTGCTCTAACCGTTGGCGATCGCTAATATCAATCAGCATCCCATCCCAAACAATTGAACCATCGACTTGACGTTCGGGACGAGATCCTCCCCGAATCCATTTGACTCGCTCCGATGGCAAAATAAATCGACCTTCCCATTGCCAAGGTTGTAGAGTTTGGGCAGAGAGTGCTACCGAATGCTCAAACTCAGCCACATCTTCTGAATGAATCCTGCTCAGGAGGACTTGGATATCGGCAAGAAGTTCCTTTGGTTGCATCTCAAACATTTCGTAGCAGCCAGAGCTAATATAGGTGAACTCTCTGTAACCATTGGGTGTCATCCGAAATTGATAGATCACGCCAGGAACATTGTTCGCCAGACGCTGATAACGAGCTTCACTTGCTTGGAGATTGCTGTAAAGACTGGCGTTTTTTAGGCAAATCGCCGCTTTGGTACAGATAAAGTTGAGAACCAAGATGCGATCGCTCGTAAAGACACCACTAGTCGATTGATTTCCTAAATACAAAATCCCCATCGATTGTCCTCGATCGACAAGGGGCAAACAGAGGAGACTCTTGGGTTGTTGCTGGTTGAGATATTCGTCAATGACCGCTAAATCGGTGTTGAGATCGTCGATTGTTACTATTTCTTGAGTATTTTTGACATATTGAATTAGCTTAATCGGGAAACTAGTATTACCCTCTAAAGGTTGAGAATAGAGTTTTGTGGTTTCAGGCGTGGCAACAGCTTTAATCTGCCATACCCCATCCCTATTGGGCAGAATTATGATACAGCGATCGCCCCCAGAGTTTTGTAAAATAATCTGAGTAAGTCGACGTAATAACTCGTCTAGTTGAATGTTGAGAGAAAGGCTGCGACAGGCTTTGAGGACAGCGGCAAAATCCAGAGCGGTGTTGATGTTATTCCCAGAAGTGGTACTGTTTTTTGGGGAAGTATGCAGCGAGAAATTAGGAGTGGCGGTTGCGCGAGGCGCATACTCCGTAACCGCTGCTATAGTTTCTAGAGGATTTACGTTTTGTACAGTTTGCATGAGGATTGGCTGTAGCAAATTGGGGTAGCGATTTTCTAAATCTTCGATCTTGGCTTTTGCTCCCCAACGTGCATAACAATAATAGGCTTCCTGCATATAAACTGCGGCGACTTTCTCCTTACCCCAGTTAAGGTAAAATTTAGCAGCCAGTTCGTTAGCCAGAGCTTCTTCTTGAATATACTCGTTGGCTTTGGTTCCCGCGATCGCCTTGTCATATAGCTCAATAGCTTCTGCTTGCTGTCCTAAAACTCGGCATTTTTCGGCTGCCACCAAATCGACCTTATGTTGGTGATTCATGGGCGCATAATACGCCCATTGCTGTAGTTTGGTTTTGTTTTGTTCCACTTGCTGAATTAGCCCCGATCTTTCTTCGAATCTCAAATCCAAAGTGGCTAGAGCAGTCAAAGAATCATAAAAATAAAACGCGGGTTCACAAACCGTTCCCTTACCAGGCATTAAATAGCGTTTAACCTCAACAGCACGCTCTTTTGCCGCTCCAATTTCCCCAAACAGATAGCAAAGCATTAGCTCGTATAGATGGAAAAAAAATAACCCAACAAAATCACCAGTAGTGGTTAACAGAGACAAAATTGTTACCCTTTGGAGAGCTTCCCCAGACAAAATACTAGGGTGCTTCACAACTTTAAATAAATTTAAAGTAACTTGCCAATGGATGCGACACCAATTGGCTGCTGTCAATTGATTTAATTGTTCCAACCCCTGACAATATGCCCGAGCCTCCTGTTCCAGGATATCAAGGGGCTGACCGCACCAAAAAGAATGGAGACAAAATTCATGGGCATTATATCCGACCCACTCTAGGTTGCCAACTTCTAATCCTGCCGCATACCCCTCCTGCGCGAGTGGTAGAGTTTTTTTAATGTGAGATTTGCGATGTAGAATAAATACTCCCACCACCTGCAATACCATGGGTTTGATAGCTTTGGCATCCAGTTGGGAGACAACTTGAAGTGCTAACTGACCGAACTTTACCCCCGTATCCACATTTTGCAACAGATCGCAAACCAAGATCCCGTAGGCACTATAGGCAAAGGCTGAAGCCGATGTATTTCCATATTGAATCGATAACTTGACCGACAAGGTTACTAATAATGGATACAATAGAGAACCAGAGAAATGAGCGGCTGGGATAATGCTATTAATAATTCGCAAAATGGCAATTTTTTTCCCATCTGTCATTAGCGGTAGGTGTCCCAAGTCAGCAATTTCCCTGTCGCCAATTAGTTGTTTAATCTCTGTAATGCTATGTTGAATATCTTTTTGTGTGGGTGTTTGGGCAAAGCTAACACCTAACTGTTGTAAGAGTTGTTGGGCAATAGCAATAGCTACGATAGGTTTATTCTGGGAGACATTTGAGAAAATCTCGCTCTGGTAAACATTGATCTTTTCTAGTAAAGAGTTTGCCTGTGCAATAACCGTCTCAATGAACTCTTTCATTACCTTAAAGTCCCCGCATAGCGATGCCAGTTCCGCCCCTAAGTTGTGAAACTCCAGACTCATTTCATATTGTCGCTGCCAAGCATTTTCTCCTAGCAGAGATAATCCAGTATTGGTATATTCAAGTCCCGCTTGATAGGCAGTGGCAGATCTCGCTTTGCGACAGGCAATGAGATTTAGTTGGGCAAGTTCATCGCGATCGCTTTGTTCGGTAATTAAAGCACTTCCATAGTTTAATTGACTGACTAGCTCAAAAATGCGTTCTTCCCTAACATCTAAAGGTATTTGTTGAAGTAACAGTCGTCCGATGTAATATGAGTCGTTTGTTTTTGCTCGTCGGGAATCAAAGAATAGGCAGCTTGTTGAACGCGATCATGCAGAAAACGATAACCGACCGAAAATGCTCTAATATCCTCCCCCTGGCGTTTGTCTCCCTGAAAAAACTTATAAGTCTCGCTTTTGGGAATCACAAAATTCTCTTGTAATGCTCGCCACAAATCTGCTGCTACTTCTTCTTGGCTATCTTCGCATATTACCGATAATGTCGCTAAATCCAAGTGATTTCCCATACAAGCTGCCAGCTTTAATACTTTCTGTGTCTCTTTCGGCAGTTTCTCTAATCGCCCGACTATAAACGCTACCACATTATCCGTCAGTGCTAACTGCCGCACCTGTGATAAATCGCACTGCCAATATCCTTCATCTGTCTGGAACTTAATCCAGCCATCCTCGTACAAGCCTTGCAAAAACTGAGTTGTAAAAAATGGGTTTCCCTGGGTCTTTTGATAGACTAACTGAGATAACGGTGCGGCAATTTCCGTTTCACACAGCAAAGTATCGGCAACTAAATGAGTAATATCTACCTCTTTTAAAGGAGCGAGGGTTAGGGTATTAAAATTTGCTCCGTGTTTTTTAATTTCATCCAGAGTCAGCAGCAAAGGATGGGCAGGAAAGACCTCGTTATTTCGATAAGCTCCTAGCACCAGCAAATATCCTGCTTCTGATTCGTTCATCAGCAGCTTCAGCAAGTTCAACGATGCCGAATCCGCCCACTGTAAATCATCGAGGAAAATAACAAGGGGATGTTCTTTGGTCGTAAAAACACGAATAAACTTGCCCAACAGCAAGTTGAAGCGATTTTGTGCCGCGCTGCCCGATAATTCGGGAATGGATGGCTGTTTGCCGATGATTTGTTTGAGTTCGGGAATCACATTAATAATGACTTGCCCGTTTTCTCCAACTGCTTGCAGGATATTTGCTTTCCAATTAGCTAAATCCGCATCGGATTCTCCGAGCAACTGACCCATCAAACTGCGGAAGGCTTGGACGAAAGCCGAGAAGGGAATATTGCGATTAAACTGGTCGAATTTCCCCTTGATGAAGTAGCCCCGTTGCCGAACGATTGGCTTGTGAACTTCATTTACCACAGCAGTTTTACCAACACCTGAAAAACCCGCCACTAACATCATTTCTGTTGTGCCTTGGATAACGCGATCAAAGGCATCAAGCAGGGTTTGAACTTCTTGTTCTCGTCCGTAAAGCCGTTCGGGAATTAGGAAGCGATCGCAGCGATCCTGCAAACCCAGTTCAAAGGTTTCAACTTTGCCAGTTTCTTGCCATTGGGTCAAACAATGCTCCAAATCGTACTTGAGTCCCAAGCCACTCTGATAACGGTCTTCGGCATTTTTCGCCATCAACTTTAGGGCGATCGCCGATACCATAGAAGGAATGGTAGGGTTAACCTGATGCGGTGGTACGGGCAGCTGGGAGATGTGACAATGCACCAGTTCCAAGGGATCTTTCGCTGAGAATGGTAACTCCCCTGTTAACAGTTCGTATAGCGTCACCCCTAAAGCATAGAAATCGGCACGGTAATCAATTCCACGATTCATCCGTCCCGTTTGTTCGGGAGCTAAATACGCCAGAGTACCTTCGAGTAAGTTAGGGTTTTGGATTTCCTGGGTTTCTTTTGGTAATAATGAAGCGATGCTCAAATCAGTCAGCTTAACCTGTTTAGTTTCTGGATGTATTAGGATGTTGGCGGGTTTGATGTCTTTATGCACCACGCGATGCTGGCAGAGATCGTGTAAGATATTCGCCATTTGCAGGGCGATCGCTAAGATATCTTCTAAAGACAGCAAATGTTCTTGGGCATACTGCTTGAGGGGAATACCGCCAAAGTCTTCCATTACTAGAGCATATCCGTTCTGATACGGTTCTAAAGCTAGGAAATTAACGATATTGGTCAGGTGGAGGTTTTTGGCGATCGCGTAACTATTACGAAACTTAACCAGTTCGTAAAAGGTGGGAAATGGGTTTCGCAATACCTCGATCTTAACCGAAAGGCGATCGCTCTCTCGAACTGCCCGATATACTGAGGTACGAGAGTCTTCATAAAGTAGTTTTCCGATACGATATCCTGGCAGGTGAGCGATGGCATTCATTTTTAGGAATAAGAATTAAATAACATCCAAAAATAGACAGAGTAATGATAGTGTGAATCTATCTAGTGACCAAATTCTAACCCACATCCATCAGCCCCACAGATGAAGTGCGTCTGAAATCGGGGTCAAACCATTCTGGAATCGGGAAAGGAAAAAGAATTGACTGAGGGAGGAAAAAAGTGAGAGGA
>JAAUYG010193176.1_pt1 | contig 10876 bp, 4 predicted proteins | sample 7278091 | NCBI WGS metagenome assembly JAAUYG01 (sample SAMN14350201, study PRJNA611818) | marine sediment metagenome | isolation source: surface marine sediment (0.6m) | place: French Polynesia: Moorea | collected 2018-08
CTACTAGCCATGGCATTAGCTTTAAGTGTTTCTTGGTTACGTACACATTCTCTGAAAGCATACTTAAATCGAGCTCGACTAGACTTCATATCCTCAAATGCACTACCTTGCCGAGGTTTACCCGCAACACTTCCAATGGACAACAGAAAAATACACAGAGCAGCGTCTAGTCCAGCAAATGATTCCACTCTGTCGACGACAATGCCCTCTCTGGGAAATATTTCGGATGAATGTGTGGTTACTCTTGGAAAATTAGTCTGCAGTGTCTGGTGAACTGTCTCGATGTCATCATCAGTATAACTACTGTCCAGTAACACAGCAATTTCGGTGACGTGATATCTGCTGTCTACAAGGGGGCGAAGATACTGAACAAGGCTATTGTCACTGCGATTGTGTAGAAGGTTCTCCATAGCCACACACTGTATCCCATCCCCTTCATGTGTATTCCCACAGGTAATATCAAGCACCTCTTCGCTGTCTGAGTCTGGATCTCCCATCGCGTGATGTAGGAAGGAAACAACTTTTCTGGTGTTTCGATATATGTCGGTAAAAATGGGTTCGTAAGGAGGATGTCCACATATCTCTCTGGACAGCTCGTGAATGTAGGCTTGGATTTGTTGCTGGTTTTCTCTGTTAAATGACTGATATGCATTGTCAGCAAACACAAACAGCCTCATCCGATGTTTCTTCATGAGCTTGAAGAGTTCTCTAAAACATGCCTTGGAGCATCTGAGGTGGTGGCTTTCATCGATGATCACGCAAGCCTTGTTCTTAAATGCACCACGTTCCATCTGTTGATACAGTTCCGCATCATTTCTCACAAATCTTGCCTCGCAACCGTTGTACCTGAGGTACTGGAGAAGGGGTTCTGTGGGCGATATGTACACACTGCGCTCTTTTCCATATTCCCTGTACAAGGCCAATGCACACAGAGTTTTGCCAGTACCGGGGGCAGACGAAACATAAGACACCTTCTTGCTTTTTATTTTTAGCAACTCCTTTGCCTGCTGTGCTGAAAGCTTCACCCTGAGCTCATTGCCTGCGCACGTCTTAATCGGGGACTCTTGCGATAGAAGTAGTAGTGCAACACATCGCCTAATGCTATGAAACGAAACCGTGTCATTGAATGCTGAGCAAAGAAACTTCTGCATGTCTTTTATGCCTAACTTATGTAGGGTATGTTGTATGTTGACATTGTCTTCTGCATGGGTACTATGTAGTATACACCGAATAGTGAAGTTTAGCACCTCGCTGCTGTGCTTTGCCAGCTGATGCTTTAAACTTCTTCCAACAAGGAACATATACTCCACTTGAGTCTGGATAACGTGGTCAGTGCTGCCTGACACAATGACCCAAAGAGAAACATTGGCTTGTGGCAGATCAATCCCCTCGCCCTTCGCAACTGTTAAGATGTCGCAAAGATGATTTGTAGGTCGTTGTATGCCTAGTGCAGGCAAAAGAGATGACCATGACTTGCTGGCAATGGCAAAACCGGGTGTCTTTGTCTGTATTTGATCTAGCGTTTTCCCACACTCTGCTTCTGATGGAAACAGATGCGTTAATGCATCTTTATCCGGGGTCATATGCATAGGCAAACGAGGCTCCCAGATATCACATGAGTCGATGACGTCCTTGGGTGATTGGGTCAATCCTTCTAAAATGTCCTGCCAGTTCTTCTTGTTTCTATCCCAGTTTAGTTCATGGAATCCAGAAAGGTCAGCTGGCAAATATACTGCCGTTCAAGTTCTTTATCTGTAGCTCCAGTACTTACTTCAGCAAGCTTCGGGAAAGGGCTGTCATCAACGTCAGTGATTCGTCTCGGTACTACATCTAGTGTCTCGTCTAAAATCTGTGAGGTGCCATGTGTTTCGTGTCTTTGGCTGCATTCCTCTTGGAGTAACTGCCCATTGATATCAATGGAGAGTTTCATGCACTTATTGTCAACATTGCAGAACAATGGCTTCTGACAGGTTTTGGCAGCTATAATAGCACTTGAAGTGTTATCTGTAGCAGATTGAGATATTTCAAGGAGGTATTCGCGAGTATCTGGTAGTGATAGTACCCGTGATATAAATGAACTGAGCCCTAGTTCCCCAAGCACAGTTCTCTGACTTACGCTCAGTTGTATAATGCCACCACAGGTATTACTGAGAGCTCTCAGCAGGGCAGTCAGGTGGTGGATTTTTTTATCAAGACAGGGGTGCTGGAAAGGATTCACGCAGTGGTGAAAGCAATATTCGCCACATTTAAGCTCTTCTAAAGGCACGGCACACGAGTTAATGTCATGCAGAAAATCCCCCATGTCCATTATGGAAGGTGGCACAGGCTGAAAGAAAAGAAACATCGCGATACAAAACTTACTCTTTCAATACCAATGATGTTAAATTGTTAACCATCTTCTCGTTTATTTCTAGGCTGAACCGTGGATCTAAATATATGGGCACAATTCCAGGTGTTCATATTTTTTGGACCCGAACATGCAGTTTCTAATATTGAAACCCCTAAATTATTCTATTTTTCATTTAATAACAGCTATTACTCACATTAAAAAAACTTTACTTGCGATAGTGGTAAAAAAATGTGTGTCTGCCAATCAGAAAAAAACATCATTTTAGTGCTGTCGTATATGTAACTGTGCTGGCGAAGGGGTTATACATTTAATCAATGGCCTGTAGTCTTTATTACTCGTCTTGGTTCAATAAATAACATTAGGACACTAAACTTTGTTGTACACTGTGGGCTATAGACGATGCTGAGGGGCAATTATACAACTGTGAGAACGTTGAGAAGTACCCCGTTTCCTTACCATATAAGGAAACACCTGACACGATGTTAAATGTGGTCAAGCAGTAAAGCGAAAGAAGCTAGACCCATGCACGCTCGCCAGTTACTCTGATATTACATGTATTGCCAGATAGAAATATTATTCTTGACCTTAGCTATTTGAAACTTAAGTTAAAGAGAAGATTATTGTTCTCATTATTATTCATGATTCTTGCTACATGTGCCATTATGTCCAGAATATTTTTGCCACACAATTTTCAATTATCTCGTTATTCTTTTGGCATAAAATGTGGACATTTCTCTCCAACATGTACGTCTTGCGTGCAAAGTGTCATGAAGCAGTTTTCGTATGACAATTGAAAAAAATCGCACATGGGACCCACCTTTGTCATAGCACCTGAAACGAGCATTCTGCATTGCTCTTGCATACTCAGCGCCAGCACCATCTTGTTCGATGCATGTGATGCCAGGACAGAAACGTGTGGTATCCTGACGTCTTTCAGAAAGGCGTGTGGTGAGTTGAACTGCGACGGGTCCCCCAGAGTTTTGAACACCAGTATCATAAGTTGGAGCACCAGTTCATTGTCTTCCTTTCCCGCAAATGCTTCTGGGTTTTTCAAGGCCGTGACCAGAAGAATGTGTTTGATGGCAGCAGTGTTTATGGAAACGTGGGCCTTCTCGTCTTCGTGGTAGTGTTTTCGTTGTTCAGGTGGAATCCAGATGTGGGCATATCGAAGTTTCTGGTTTAATATCTCTCCACGTTCTTTCTCGAGACTTCCAAGATAAATATCAATTTCTTTCATAATATCCAGACCACTGACTAAGCAAGCTGGTGGGGTCACGTTTTGCGCATTCCATATCTTCACCTCACTCGCGAGTACTTTGGAATTTGACAATGCCTGCCTCACTGGAGCCACTAAAGGAATAAGTTCTCGTAGAAGGTCAGCCTCCAGTTGTGCCGTGGACAGCTTCCAGATGTCCTCAATGGCATCGGGAATTAGGTGAATGCCCATATCCCCAAACATTATGTTTCTGTTTATTTCAAGAGCTGGCTGTATGATGTTTCTAATCTTCCGATACGTGGTATGTCCTCTACCTAAACAAAATGCCGGGGTCATGTCCCAAGTTAGCAGTGAGTTGTCTTCGGTGAGGAACTGGGACGTAGCTGCTGGCCCGTTGTACCTCAGACCACTGTAACCAGGTGATTTGTACCCAGCATGCTTCAAGCAGTCTGGTAAAGGAACCTTTGAGATCACTTTTTCATAGCCTATGGCAAACTGTTCTCTCATGACTCGTGGTTTTATTTCACATTTCGAACCTTTCGGTTCCCAAAAGATCCGATAGGCTCCATCTCTTCCTGTGGTTTCAACGCAGATGTCGGCATCCAAAACATAGAGACTGTCTGTTTCATTCATTTTGCCAATTTTGCTCCCATCTTGGCACGATCCAATGTGCTTCAGGTGGCCACTGAGTTTGGTTCCATCATATTCAACATACTTGGGGAGTTCGGCAACCACAGAACTCCGATAATCTGCGAATTTCGTCACTATGGCCTCATCTACATAGAAATTGGCCTTCTGTTTGTCCAAGTCATAAATATCAACCCGTTTGACCCAGTCTTGAAATGCATCCTTTGAATATGGTAACAAAAAGTCGTCAGTTGCATTGACATTACTTAACATGGCCGCCGCAATTGCCCTGTAATAGGACTGTTCTACCTGTGCTAGACTATTTGGGGCTACTACATGTAGAGTCGCCATTCGTGCATCTGAAAAAATATATTTAGATCCCATTTGGACGGTGAATACAAGCCGTTTAAATCACATATAGGCCAATAAATTAAGTGAAATCTTGTATTTAACAAGTCACTTCTTACCAAATAGAATGCAATCACTACTACATAATAGCTTATTATATTTTTGCTGGTTTGATTGCATCTGCTGCTGCTGCTCCTCCTCCTCTTCCTCCTCCTCCTCCTCCTCCCACTACTACTACTACTACTACAACTACTACTACTACTACTACTACTACTACTACTACTACTACTACTACTACTACTACTACTACTACTACTAGAATCATTATACTAGATTCATCATGCTACTTGAATCATCACGCTACTTAAAAATCATCACGTACCAATTGTGGCTATACGACTTATATGCTCTATTTGAAGAATTACACTGTGGTGATATGCTATGAAAGTATTCGTGCAAGAAGAATAAATTGACTACCTTTTGCCAATATGCATGTATGTTCATCGTCAAGGAATGCTCACTGAATGGATACACTAGCAGGCATGACCTTAAGGCTGGTGGGGGCGTGGAATTATTTGGAATAGAATAGATAAAACTTTCCTTAACGTGACCTTATGTTACCACAAATAGTACACAACTTACTTACTGACAATTGATGAAGAATAATAATAGAAATGGGGATAAATTATGCTTTCTTATATTATTTATTTTACCATAAATAACGGCCAAATGCCGTCTCCAATTTTAGAGTTTACCTGACAGGGCAGATCTACCAACCGGAAACCGGAGACCTCCGAGCGTCCACCACACAACAACTGACGCCACTAGACAAACAGAAAAACGAGCCGCGTCACGCAGGACCCATATTCCTCCGCCACGTTGTTTCCAGACAGTATAAGTCCCGCTGGCTGGTCCTTGCTCTGGTAGGGATCGGCTGTATGACGATTATTGTGGCGCTTAGTGTTGTTTATGGCATGTGACCACAGCGACGAGAAAGATATATACTGTACATGGACTCCATTTTGAGGGGTAAAGTGTTGTGTTGCTCCGTGAAGAGTGTGTCCACGACATTCCACTGTGGAATGATTCCCCAGGAAAGACGGAAGCCAAGACGAGTTTGATGGATACGGTATTCTTTTTGAGATGGTTTGCAAATGGAAGCTGGCTATTTCTAAACTACAGAATGTTCGAAGAGTGCGATAATTGTGACGTCGTAGAAGTATGGGAAGAGTACAAGGCAAGACTGTTGTGTTAAAAGTCTCTCTCTCTCTCTCTCTCTCTCTCTGGTTTTGTTTATATTGTATTAAAGAAAACGTTAAACAAGTCGATATTCTGGGGAATAAGGATCAATGTATTACATATTACATTTAAAGCGCTCTATTAATAACAAATCCTACTTGTAACCCGTTTTAGAATTTCTTCTTGAAATCGTACAGACATATTTCCATTATTAACTGAAACACCTGGGACAGTGTCATAACTTATATAGCCCAGACTTTAATAAACGTATTGAGCTGTACCATTATATACAGACACGTGGTATATTTCTACTGACCTGATGCGCATATGAGCAGTGTTAAGCCAGAGTGAAGCAAAATGCATTTTAGACATGAAAAACAGGTTTATGCTATTCCCCACAACACTCAAACATTATTCATCTAGAGTAAAGAATTTTTTCGAAGAAGTCACTAGGCTCCCAGCTCGCTCTTAGTCGTCAAACTTTTGTGAATATTTATGGCAGACGGCCTACTTTGTTGCTAATACACTGGGCCAGTACTAGCCACAAAGCCGAATGACCAGGTGGCTATAAGAACTGGTTTCCTTTTATCCGCGCTGGCTAAAGCCTTAACTCAGTGTTCATGCACTGTATGTATGAAATATCAATCAGCTCTCGCTATATATGATAGCTGTTGGATTGTTGAAAAGTGTTTATAGTCAAAATGTATGCATACATACGTCTCTCTATTTCGAATTATTGGATCTAAATTTACGGCTTCAAGACGCCTTTCCTAAGCAGATTTCGTAGCTGAACGAAACCATCTGTGGTTGAAAGAAATCTTTTAGTCCCAGAGGCCAACCAAGCTATCACCAAACCGCGACTTGCCCGGACACGGGTACGTAATTGTCACCTGACCAAATAAAGGCAATTCTATGATACTTTATTTCATTTTGATATGTAAAACTAACCACTACATATGTAACCGTCCAAGCAGTGGGGGGTGTGTGTAAATAAAATGCTAAATTCTTACATGTTGCCATTTCCTGATTTAATGAGCAGTTAAAAACAAACAATATTTGTAAGGGTTTTAAACCGAAAAGAACTTTCAGAAATCCCTTTCAAAAACAAGCTTTTTGGTCATTTCCGGCAAAATACCGTCAGTCTTAGGTGTCAAAAGGGAGCATTTTGAACCCCTTGGCGGGAAAATTTTCTGAAGATACCCGAAAGGAGGGTAAAGGCGCGACAACGGGCACCTTACGATTGGCGGAGCTTTTTATTTGTCGCAATATGATTGGCTAAAGGGTAGTCATATGACCAAGATAGTTTGGCTTCCGAATGAAACCGATTATTCATACTGCGAATTTGTGGCGCCAAATACTCCCTATTCTAATTGTGTAAATAGACAATGTTTTCAAATATGGTGATTCCTCCAGCACTCCCTCAAGACGGTCAAACCGTAATGCTTCAAGCTGCCAACGTTGCAAGCGTGCAATATGAAAAAGGTGTGTTTCGTGGTCATTTAAAGACGTCAGCGGTTTCTAGGTGTATATCTGCACACGCACTATGTTATGCACTACAAGCCTTCGCCTTCTTTTTATGAGGCGATCGAGCTTGACACATCAGTACAAAATGTTATCTTCTCTAAGATATTCGTAGTTCGATACATTACTTTTACCTTGAGTAATTGTCATTGAATAATTGTGTACCTATTCCATCTACGGAGATATAACGGTTAAGGTATCTGTTTCAATATCCGCATTTTCTCCAGAGAATTCAGGGGGTGGTGTATATATAACTCGAAAGTATGTAACCATGAGTATCACTGGCAACGGTAACGGCTTTTCTAATTGGATAAACGGGATGACTCCCTTTTCTAACCCACCCCATTTACTAGCTTGTTCATGCGTAGTTTGACCAGTGTACTGTAGTGATGCCATCGGTCAGTGCTGGTTAGAAGACACCGTAGCTGCAGTTACTCTTCATCGTACCATTTGATACTCACTACATAATATATGTCTTCTAATAAACTATACGGAGCTCTCAACCTAGGATCTATCCGATTTAAGACATTGCTATTGGTGTTTACATGTCATATCATATATGATCCTTTTCGTGTGCCGATACGTGCGGTTTTATTGAAGCACTTTTTTGATCTCAGCGGATGTCATGCACCGATATCATAAAGGCTATATTTTTGCATTCTATTATCCTATACAATTGTGTACAGTCTCCATTTTCTTCACTCTCTACGTTTATGTATACTAATGATGTGTGTAATTTTCAGCTGTAAAAAATCTACATTTTGCAAACTCACGAAATAAAGTCTTTTTACCCTTGTGTGTGTGTGTTTTTTTTTTTTCAACCTGTGTTGTCTACACGAATACAAGGAAAGAAACTTCAAGATCTGGACAACGTTCACCTCGACGAATAAACAATGGACATAAAATATTCCGATTTCAAGTAACCTTTACTTAACAAATTCTCCACATGTGTTTATTATTATCATATAGATGAATTCCTATGCAAAAATTCTGGAAAAAAAACATATCTCTCACTGAGTCTTGTGGAAAAAAACTCGACACTTCCTACCATTGACAACCGGAAGTGATGTGATTGACAAAGCGACCGTCAAAGTTTACCACACTTCCGGTAGGGACACCTATGTGCAATATTGTTACCTAGAAAGTAAGTTTTAAGAGACAACATTGCTTCGATTGCATGCTCGTCGAGCCACAGTCATAGGCCGTTGGCCAAATAGCCCCCCTCACACACACATAAGGTCTAGTATACGAAATAATCTCCGTAGCCACAGAGACAGACTCGCCCAGCCCCGGGATGTATAGATGGTCTTCGTCGATTCGACGGACGGGCAAACATACTTTATGACAAAAAATCACGTTTTCCCCAGTGTCATAAGCGAATGTCAAGAGCTTTCGACCCGATACTTCATAAGTGAATCGAGTTTGTTGTTTATCATCACTGTACCAAATAAGACAAACACGTACCGGTATATTTTTCTTATAGGATACAGTGGTGATAAACAACAAACTCTCTGATCACAGGTTTGTCACAGAATCCACATTTCCAGTGCCTGTGGTTAGTTCTGCATTGCACAATCAATCAGACCTGATCACAACTCTTGAGTTATGACGTAACGCGACGAAACAAAGAGAATACACATGCAATATATGTACATGCAGGAGCCAAAAAGTATTCTATGGATTTTAGATACCTCCCATATGGAGATAATCCTTCTCCAACACGAGTCGAGTGGAGGGCTCAGGGACTGTAGTCGAAATTTTGGACACCGAATACTGTCAAAACATCATTGCATACATTTTCTAAACCAGAAATATTGCAAAAACTTGACATGTAACTACAATACGTGTGCACGCCTAGTAGCGTAAATAATATTAGATATGAGTTTAAACCACAGTGTAACCCTTGTTTGGGGAAATTAAGGATTTTTTTACATGTCAACAAACGACATAAACCAAGTGCAGGTCTCAGGGACTGAAAGTATATATATAGTTAAAATTTTGCACACCCAATACTGTTTCCAATTAAGAAACCTGTTTCAAAAAATCATTCCATGCATTTTCTAAACCAGAATATTGCAAAAACTTGATATAAAACTATAATACGTGTACATGCCTAGTAGAGTAAATAATATTAGATATGATTTAAACCACAGTGTAACCCTTGTCTGGGGAAATAAAGGAAAATTTTAAATGTCAACAGAAAGCAATTGCAAGATTTAGACTACCGCAAAAACAGGTTTAATGAAACCCGGTGTAGCAGCTAAAACTAGGGTTTTAGCTGCTAAAATTTAGATCTACACAAGGTCCTTAGACACAAAAATAAAATGGCTCATAGCATGCATAGTGCAATCTGTGCATGATGGCTGTTCTCACATTGAGCCGCGCTGCTATACGTTTTTTTTGTGTGTGTATTATTGTCCTGTGGTGTCTATCTCAACATGATACCTAGCAATTGTTAATACTTGCGCAACGCTATGATGTCACATAACTACCACCACCGCCCCACAACCGCCACCCCAAGCACCACCACCACCACCACCACCGCCACGGTGTCGCACAATGCTTTATTTGAAAGTAAGTCTAGTGGTAATACGTGAGGGGATAGCACTACAGGGTAACACTTTTAGTGAGAAATGTACTGCAGTCGTTTTAATGTGATAGTCGGATACCTATATAGCTGCCCTATCCGAGTCTACCCTTTTTCGGGTTTTACATTTCAATATGCTCATCGAGGAAGATAATAGTTGTTATTGACCTTGATGGTTAGGTAATAATCAAGGGTTATGTCACACGTCATTTTATACTACTGTACATCATTTTGTGCTACTAGTACTTCTTTAGCTGAATAGCATTAATAGTATTTAGCCATGGGATTTTTTTTATGGCAGATAGGATAGGATACGGGGGAGTTGGAACGTCTTAATAAAACACTAGTACAAACTACCTTCCTTGGAAGACTAAAACACGCGAATAGGAAAAGTGTAAGTTTAAAGCCGTTCTTCAGCGTCAATCGCTTAAGCTAAGACGAATATGTCAAAGTTAATTCAGCCCCTCACACTCCACATGCTCAATATGGGGTAGCTAATGTCCGATTCAGCAGTCGCCAATAGTATTTAGCCACGCAGGCGTCATTTTATTGCCAAAAGAATTGAGTATGTAGGAGTTGGAACCTCTTCATGAAACATCAGTACATACTCATTGTACTTGCACGACTAAAAATACACGAACAGGTAAAGTTATTATGCAAGATGGACGTGTTTTATTGTTGAGAGACATAGCAAGAGAGTATATTGTTGGCTTAACACGCAACAAACGAGTATTTCACTGATGTTCTAATCCATAGGCAAAAAAGATAAATAAACAGTAAAATCACTTGGTGTGAGCATCTCAGAAGCACAGGTCAGGTCACAGATTAATAATAAATCATGTTGTGAAAAGCATCCGGAAATAGCACTTGTTTCTTGCTGTCGCACATCAGCAGAAAAGAAGTTGTAAGAAACGAGGTTTCACGAAAAAGGTGTCTGCGAAATATACAAGGTGACAAAGGCTAGTCACCAATGTTCGTAGTCCTTGGC
>JAAUYG010296380.1_pt1 | contig 10875 bp, 7 predicted proteins | sample 7278091 | NCBI WGS metagenome assembly JAAUYG01 (sample SAMN14350201, study PRJNA611818) | marine sediment metagenome | isolation source: surface marine sediment (0.6m) | place: French Polynesia: Moorea | collected 2018-08
GATCTCTGGAGGAAGGATGTGATTAATGTGTTGCGAGACACGAAGGTTACATTCAGGTCGCGTTGGAAAGCACAAATCCTGTCTACGCAACGTGAAAACGTCTTACGGTATTTTGTCTCCGTCAGTCAAGCATAAACGATATCTGTGTAACAAACGTTCACTTGTCTGATTGAGTTTTGTTCAGAAACAAACAGAAAAAACACGCAAACAAAAAGGAAGGGAATGAAACGACACCTGCAACCAGAACCCGTGAGGTGCGTGCAGCTTCCACACAAAAAAGAAACGCGAGCGCCTAGTGTTTTTCCTCCTTCAAGCCATTTACAATTGCAAGAAAAAGAAGTCGGGACCTTATTTGTATCGCTGATGCCTGGAGATGAAGAGGAGGAAAATGTGAAGGTCGCACCTGTTTCAATGACATAACATTCAAAAAGTTTGGGATTTTCTTTCCTGGAGTCTGTGTATCCAGGAAGATGCACAAGAAAGATTCGCAAGAAACGAAGAACAGCAGCTGAGATTACCATCCAGCAATATTAGCTGACTTAAAGCAAACCTGATTGTAATGTGAACTGTACCTTTGCAATCTAAACGCTGTGCTTATTTGATTTCAGATGAGTCTGTGCTCACAGCTGATCTCACAACAACATCTGCTGCACTGTAGTCTGCTGATTGCAGTGTAATCTCTTTTATCGTCTGATTGCAACATGAACCCATCATGATATGATTACCGTCTAATTTTCCTTCTCTTTCGTTTGCCATGCAGTCTCTTTTGGACTAAACATGCAATGAGCTGTGCAAAATGTCTGAATCGTTTTACTTTGGAGAATTTCTGCAGGTTGCTTTCTTTGTCTTTGTTCTGCAATGACGTCCTTTTGGGCTCCTGCACGCAAGTTATGATTTCTTTTCCCTTCCAGAAAACTGGAATCAAAACACGCAAACAGAGCACATGCATCGACAAATTCTTTCTCTGAACAACAGTTTCGGCGGCATGCAGAGAGACGCAAACGCGGAGAGAACGAAGATGCGCTGCATCAGTTCACCACATGTACACTGCATGAAAACATCTGAAATCTAAGACCTGATGTGGAACCCCTCAAAAGGAACAGCGTATCTCTTTGCATCATTTGATGCTGATCCAAAATTGAATTGGGCCCTTTTGTGCATTTTGCATACCATTTGAATTCATTTTGCGGCACTCGGCAGCAAGTCCCATGTTTCATTTCGTTGACTCCAAGCTTCTTGACCATGTTTCTAAAGTTTAGGCAAAAGCACTGTTGGGAAAATAGCATGAAATTCCAATGAGGAAATGAAAATGTCCGCAAGCATCAGAGACAGAGGGGATGCTGAACAGGATCAATGTTTTTTTTTTCAGGCATTGGGCACAACGAATCCGCAAAAAGGGGGTCAGGCTGGGATTGGAACGACAAAACCCTCAACCCTTGTGTGTCATTCTGGGGTTGGCCTTACAGTTTAACGTTGCCATGTAGTTTCCCTTATGAAATGGTTTTCCCTTGCCATTGGATTCCCAGATATATACTTCCCATGTTTGATTTGAGTGTCCACCAAGTCTTGTTGAGTTTTGATGAGGAAAAAAGCCAAATGTTTTGGAGTAGACACAGAGCAGATGATCTGTTGGATTGTCATTTAAGAATCCAAAGTTAAAAAAAAATTGGTGAAAGGAGTGTTAAGAGAATTTTTCCTCTTTCATTAAAAAAATGCAGGCCTGTTGTCTGTGCAGAAAGAAACCTGCTTCATTCTCTGTTGGCTGAACCCAAAAAAGATGGAAAAACCAAATTCTATTCAAAGATCGTTTCTGTTTTGACTGCACCAAGATATAATAAATTGATTTCCAAAAGCAAACGAGTATCCACAGTGTCCTCCTTGCTCTGAGGCTCAAGGGTTGAATCATTTGCCGGGTAATTGGTCTGAAATGGCTGGAGTGGAGATAAATATTTCATTGCTCACAGAGGCACAACCAGAATCTTCTTGCAGAAAAGCAGTGAGCGTTTTTTTTCCTGGAGATAGTCATCCTGTTTTGTCCGAGACATAAAAACTGCACAAACGCAACAACGTAGGCCTACATGGACTGAAATGGACACATTTGTTTTCAGGATTGTTTTGATTGAAAAAAAAAAAACAGGGTGCATTTTGATTGAGAAACAGTTGGTGCATTTCAAAAACGTCAAATGACCAAAAACGCGTCTTCTGTCCGAATGAACGGCGACATGACTTCTGTCTGTTGTGAACCAAAAATAGAAAAGAGAAGAACGAAAAAGGCCGTATTTCCGCAGAATGCCATTTTGTGTTCCCTGTTGGCGACACTTGAACTGTTTACATTTCATGTCAAATGGAAAGTGAGATGTTTGTCCCCCGCAAATTTTTCTTCTGTTTATCTTTTGAATTATCCATGCTTTGTTTGCCTTCGGAACTCATTGTGCTATGGTTTGAAAGTTTGGTGCATTTCGGTTCATTTCTGCAACAGTGACAGGTGTTTTTACTTCCCTGTGACTTAGAGGAGTTCACGGGTTTTCAAGACGAAAAAACGACCGAAATAACGGGTGCTCAATCTCTTGAACTCCAGAGAATGATAAGATGATGACGGAGAAAGATTGTACGCAATGTACCAAGAAAAAAAATTAATTACTAAGATGATTTACTTTCTATTTGTAGGTAAGTACAGGCATCAACTGACACCATTGCTCTCAAGACCGTCCGTGTGCATGGAATTCTGGTTCTTTTGGAAAGGGAGGTGAGTGCTTCTCTGGCTACATCTTTTGTTACGGCATCTGGCTTAGAACTGCATGCATTTTTCTTTGGCCCATTTACCAACTGCAGATGCCACGGATGGGGTCAGGTGAGTGCCAGTGCGTATTGTATCAATCTGAGTGGGCAAAGCTTCGGCAGAAGTAGGTTGACTGTGACTGGATTCTGATCCGTGGAATTCTGGTATTGGTGGCAACATTCCCTCTCAGGTGGATCGAAGAAGAACGGGTTGGAAATCGTCCACAGATGCGCTGATCTCAACGCAATAATTTGTCTTCATTAAGATACCACCAACACACTGCTGAAATCTTCCAGCGGTGCTGGGTGGCTGCAGATATGTTTCACTGATCTGCCCACCAGCTGATCCAGATGCATTTTGTTTCACGAGCGTTAGGTTTACGTGATGTATGTCCAGTGGAAGTGAATCTGTGCAGTCTACCCTGTGTGTTTGTACCTTCTGGTGTTCTTGTCTCATCTCACACACGCACACAAGTTACAAGTGAACTCGAAATGGTTGTTTATTTTTTCTTTTCTTTTTTGTTGTTTTTGTTTTGTTTTTGTTTTTTTTGCATTGAACAACATTTTTTCTATCAAAACAGGACTGGACATGCATGCAGATCTTTGTTTTCAAAACTTGTCTTTCTTGGAGATTGAAAAAAGTCAGGTTGGGAAGTTAGGACATGAAGTCTGAGGGTTCAGTCCAGATCTTTTGTTGCGAATACGACTGCGGAGTGCATTCAACAGCAGAAAAGGTGCTTCCCAGCTCATGCAGGATGTAAATTTGTGTTTTTGAGGCCAAAAGCATAACCTGGTGAGAGTTTTCTTTCACCCGACCATGAGGAACAAATCTCGTTTTGCGCCGAAGTGCTCTCTTTTGGTTGGACCAACCGGATCAAAGCCCCTTTATCTGTTGCAACTCGTTGACTAAGGCTTGACTGAGTCTCTGTTCCACCGCTGCATTTCGGGTGCAGCCAGCCTGACATGAAGGCTTCGCGCACACAAATTCAAATTTACTACTTCACGTCAGCATCAATTACAAAGTAATGAAACGACTGACAAAAGACTGGCACTTTCCATTACAAAGCGACTCGAGAAAGTCTCTTAATCGCCAATTTTCCTGGCATGTTTAGCTCAACTCTCTTTTCGCAATGACAGTTCTGCATTTGATGGTGTGCAGATAAAGCAGCCTAAAATTCTGGGTGAGAATAAAGTCTTGTTTGCGTGACTGGTTTTTGCAGTCAAACTGTGCAGAAAATCTCGGCTTCAAATAATCACGGCATTCCATTTCTATCACCACATGGTTTTGGAATGATAATTGGTCTGGTTACAAAGTGACCACCAGTGGACAAAGAAATTCCGAGCAAACTGCGTGGAAATCTTGATTGGTAACCTGTCAAAAGATCTTACAAACGCTCGCACATATATATACACACACACACCATTGTCAAATGGTAAAGGACTCTTCTGAGTCAGATCAGGTCAGATTTTTGATTTGTCGTGTCTTCTAGAGAGTAAACGGGCATATATATCAGGAAGTAGACTCTGCGAGATTCCATCAAACAACAGTTGATTATTGATGGGACTGTATGAAATGGCTCCCAACGACAGAAGCGGGAGACTGCGAGTCCAGACAAGTTCATCGTTGTGGAATTCATCACTGAACCTCGGTGGCCAGTGCGACCTGTCTCTTGCGGGATGCAGCATCCAGCATCCATCAAAACTCGTCATAAGAGGTCCCAGAGAAAGTATTAGGCCTCAGAAAAGTCCTCACACTTTTATCGCAAACGCACTTGGTTGACTCTGCCCTCCCACATGGCCCTGACAAGACGTTGGGACCTCGGGTCATTGGCGATTCTGAGTTGCCCACTGAAAATACTGCTTTTTGAGCAACAACTTTACAATGCAAGGAAAAGAAATGTTTTTTTGCGGGCAGCACCCATGGTCCTAAACCTGCATGTTCTGGATATTTTTCGGAATCACCCTCACTGCCGTCTTGAGGCCTTTTCACACCAAGGCTTGCTGCGATGGAATGCCCGCGTTCTTGCTGCGTTGGCCAACGGAAGTTGCTTTTGTACAGCAGAGATAGGACAATGCAGGAAAATGACTGGAATCGTTTTTCCTGCATTGTCCTATCTCCCTGCACAAAAACAACACTTGCGTCGGCCAACGCAACATCGCAGCAAGCAGCAAGCCTTGGTGAGAAAAGGCCTTTAGTGCTTCAAACTGCGCGTTTGAGCGTTTTTTAGTTTCGGCTTTGATCAGTTGTCAGTGTGGGTAACAGACCACAGATTACTCAAGTTGCGGCACATCCAGGTTGGGCTGTTTCCAAGGAGAATGATGTCAGGAAAACAGGAAGTTCGACAGGCAGAAATACCCAAGATGACTGTATCAGTGGCAAGAATGCATTGCACGTAGAAAGCATGCATTGATCCAGATTCTCGAGAATAAGCCTGCGTAATGGTGCCAATGTGCCAAAATGTCGTTTGCTTCCCACCAGAAAAGCCAGAACTCGTTTTGTCGTTATTGCCAGTCTTTCAAATGTCCTTCCTGTTTCAGTGCTTGACGAATTGCTATTGCCCAAGGGTGTAAAGGAAACAATGTACGGTTCCATAGTGATCTATGAGAGGAAGAATTACCTTAATCCACTTCGTCAATAACGTTTGAATTAAGCTCTAAAAGCTTCAAGTAATTAGTCAAGTATTGCGAGAGTGGATCAAACACTGCACGCTTGAGGGAACGCCTAATGGAGATCGCTGTGCAGAATCAAATATTCTGAGAACTCCAGCGCTTTTCTTGTATCTGCCTGGCTTCTGCATTGTGGACCGTTTCATTTTCAAACTTTGATTGGTTTGGTTTGTGAGCAAAAAAGTTTGAAACGTTTTTTTTTTCAAAACACGACTTTCATGTCAGTTAGTGACAGCCCAAAGAGCTTGAATAGGAATTCAAATTGTCTGGACGTACCGTGCTCACGATCTTCGCAAAGTATTCAAAACTTTTGCTTTTTGGTATCCAGTTTGCTGCTGCAGTAATTCCTGAGGAATTGATACCCTGACTGCCAGAGGTACCGCGAGCAGGGACGTTACGTCGGAAGTGCGCCTGTGCTAAATGGCGTTCCGTCCTCACACGCCACACTCCAGTAAAATGTATTTCGTTCCAATTGACAAGGCACATCGATTCATTTGACACTGGGGAGCCAAGCATGTTCATTTAGCATTTTTGGGTTGCTTGGTCAAAAGCGCCAAGTACCTTTTTCGCAGTTGTAAAAAGCTGGTGCATTATTTCAAAGCGACCAGCCAAGTGCTGCTGACGAAATAAGAATCGTTTCCCGAACCCGAACAGCCGAGAAAGACAGAGATTCAGAGAACAACAAACTTTAAAAAAAACATGTGCTAATGTCCGACTCATCTTTGTCATCAGTCAAAATCACAGGCTTTGAAGAAGGAACCTTGAGGAAGCAAAATCTCTGCAACACGTCTACTGGCTCTGCATTTCAAGACCAGACAGAGATTCGAACAGACAATGTCAGAGCAATCAGGAAGTGTGAGTCGAAGACTCAGGACTCCCAGAGGCATTTCACCTGCAAGTAACAAACAGCGGAAATAGCTCTCCGATTCAAGGGCATTTTGCGGACAGATTTTCCATTGAGGTGCATGAACAGCTTTTCCCAAGCGTTGTAATTTGTCTCGAAACGCCTGGACAATTCAGACATTTTCCAACTCCCTTTTTTGAACTTTCAACGATGTAGCTGCATGGGCCTAAGTTGTGTATTTTTTGTCAGTTGAATCCACCTTCCAAGGAAAAATGCGAAGCTTGTGTGACTGCTGCTGAGGAATGATGGAGATATTGAGATATTTAGCCCAGCTGGAGTGAAATCGCTCCTGATCTAATGTTTGCGTTCTGTTCATCTGTTCAGCTCTGTTCATTCCCAGCAAAAATCCCTCCCCTTCCTCTGTTAGCCAGCTGCAGAGATCAGAACAACAGATGTGAAAAAGCCACACCAAGACTCCTTGTGGATTATTACACAACTCGACAAAACCATCAAAAGCGCAAAACGCAAAGTTTAGTTGTTGTTTTGTTCCAGCTTTCTTTCTTTCTTTTCTTTTTTCCAGATGTCTCTCTGTTGAAAAATAGACTCACAAACAGATCATGTTGACATCTTCTGATCTGCCATGGTTCATTTCTGCCAAAAGAAAAGTATCTGCAGCTGCAACGCAATGTGGTCCCTTCAATGCACACAGGAACTCAATCCCCCTGTAACATTCCAGCTCTTTTCTAAGCTGTGCCTCCAGAGCAAAATTGCATTTGTGTACCAGTGCATTGAAAGCACCTGCAGCGCATATAAACTATGAAAACACCGAACCCGTTATGTTTATCATAAGCAGCTTGTGTTTCGCGTTTTTCTGGGTGAACTACACTTTGTTATTCTCAGGTTGTGTGAAGTATCAAGGTGTTTGTTGTCGAAAGGGTACTGATCAATTTTGCAGACCGGCATTCTATGGCCAAACTAGATGGCAGTGAACGTTTGCTTTTTCGCACGTGGCCTCAGCGTGTGGCGTCAAGCATGGATTGGTCCAGCGATTCCTGGACATATGGTCAGCAGGTCCCCTCGTTGTTTCCATTTCACTCACCACCAGTGCCAATTCTTTCGTCACGCATTCAGTTTCTTCGAACGCAACCCTAAGTGGGATTTCCAGACCGTGTTAGTCCAGAATCACACACCCAGTCTGTTATCTGAGGCATCTTGAAGGGCCACCAAAGCCACATCTCCAAACCCACACAACCAATGTTTTTTTTAGTCAAACAGAAAGGATCCACCAACAAAGTGTCATTCTGAGCATCCAGTCACCCAGCTGTAGGCTAATGGTTTGCCTGGGTTGTTTTACTTGTCCAAATTGGAAGACCTTTTGCCTTGAGAAATAAAAAAAAGTTGTTTTTTTTTTAAATTAAACAGTGTTTGGTCCTTGATGTGAGCACCATGCACTGAACAGTATCCTCAGGTCAAAACATTCAGATTCCACAGCGAGGAAGCAATAAAGCAACAGATCCTGGCACAAGTATATATTGCAAAAGGATTCCACTTCTCTCTTCAACAGTATGGTTGTACCTCTTCGGCACTCTGAATTTCTGCATTTCAACATGTTATACCGTGTACAAATACAACTACTAGCTGCATGCCAGCCAGAAAGACTTCCTCTTTAACGTCATTTTGTTCCATCCTTGATCTTCATTGAGATCACTGTTCATTCCTCTTTGTCCTGCACAGTCTCTTTCTGCAAAGTCTGCACAGGGAGAAAACTGGCTTATTGGCACGGAAATAGTGTTCAAGACAAACTGGTATTTTGCCTGCATGTCTGGTATCCTCAGGCAGAATTCAAAGGCTAAACCACAGAAAAGCGTTTTCCGAGACGAGTTTCTTTTCTTTTGTACTCATTGTACTTCCCTGAACGTGAAAGTCATTCACGATAAGGAACATCAATAGACAGCAAGATTGGATACAATAGTTAACATCAGCTTGGGCAGTTCTGGGCACCTGGTCACTTTTTGGGATAATCTAGGATTATCTTTCGGGACGGAAGAACCGGAGCCTTTTGGATTTGTCTTGTTTGATTGGGATTCGCATCAACACTTCGAATGGCAGGTAGGGACTTTGATAGTTATATTTTTTCCGTGGGTATTTCCATTCAAGTCGAAGTCAGGGATTCGAAGCGCAGCTGATATATATTGGATCCACACAAAGTGCAAAAGGCAAGGTTGCTGCAATTATATAAGATGGACTGTGTTTACCGATGGCCGCCCAAATTATTTCCACAGATGCAACTCAAAAATCCTCCAGTGTACGAATACAGAAGCCACCATTTCTCCACAGGTTGCAAACTTCAGCTGCTTGTCTTGTCAACATTTCTGGCTCAGGAAGCCTCAAGGTTGTTTGGCCACGTTGGAAGACTGCAACATTCATTACGTGGGGCTTTTTACCCCCACCTCGCCAATACTCCCTCAATGCGTAAACAAGTGTCAGGAAGTTTGGAGAAGTAGCTATGGGGTCCTTACTTTTCTATGTAAATCTATTTTGTGGTGGAACACCTTCCTTTCTTTGTCGATGGATCTCTTCTCCAGCTTTTCATGAACCGCACAATTCAGGCCGAGAGCGTCACTGAATGCCACAAGCTGAATTTTCTTTCTTTGACTGCATGAAAAAATAAGAATATCAATTTTCCCACTCAAGGCACATGCAGCAAAATATGCAAAGTGTCAACTGAAAAGTTCCTGAAGAACAAACTGGAAAGGGACAACCACTTTTCCCAAAGTCATTTTATGAGCAAGGAATATCGAACTCATACTGACAGGAATCAGCGGATCCTATGGGGGCATTCAGACAATTATGTACAGCTCTCGAAGAGACAATAACTGCAATCGATCAGCTGTGCATTCTGCATTTGGTCCTTTGTGTATATATCATTCATGCCGCACAATAGTGTTGAAAACACGAATCTGTTGCAAAATTGTCTGATGCATTGTCCAACAAAAGTGGACTGGCCACCAACAGCCTGAAAACAGAATAAATGACAACTACAGGTGTTTTCCAAGGTGTGAAAGGTGATCAACTTTCTTTCCACAAAGAAAGCAAGCTCACAAAGCGGTTGACTCGGTGACGTCCAGGCAACCTGTATCATAATCTTTGATGTCATCTATGCAGGAAGGAAGGGACAAGCAGTCCACTTGGATGATCTTGAGTTGCAGGAACAAAACTGAACTGTGTCCTGGGGACAGAGTCTAAGCTTGTCTCAGGTGCAGCACCAGATTGGACAGGGTCTCATCAGCCGAGACAATGGTCAATTAATCCTGTTTCGTTTATCCTCAGGTCTTTCCTGCATAAAACTACAGCTTGGATTGAGCGTTGGTGCGTTAAACTTTTTCATCGGGAACAAAAACTAAACAGACCCATAAACCCGAGGCAAGGTGGTACAGGTGGGTCCCGCTTTGTTCCAAGATGCTTAATCTGAATTCCTGCTGTATTCAAAGTCCCCAACTAACTCGCCTCCTATCCTTGCAATGCCAATCTGCGCACTTTATCAAAAGAAAGAATTTTACTCGGTTTTTCGAATTGAACGGGAGCCACCTGTACTGTGGTGAAATTTGTGATCGCCCTGTGAATGGTCAACTTTCTTCACAGCACATGATTTTGTGTGCGATGACCACTGCTTCGAATGTATGCAACCGTTGTCCGTTTGGGAATACATTTGTCACAAAGGGAATTCAAAATGCTTCCCAGCCCAGCGGTTGGAGACTACAAAAACTCCAGGATCGACCATGCAGTAATCAGGACTGACATTGTAAGATTAATTCCCTGAGGGACCACGACAACATTGGCTCATTGTAAAGCTTGCCAAGTTTGAAGTCGAAAGTTGCATTTGTAACACACAACACTGTGAAGAAACTATTCTCTCGCATAAAGATGATGTCCTGTCGTTCTTGGTTGCAAAATATTTGAAAAGAAGAACATCAAAAAAAATCTCGTGTTGCTGATGGCCCCCAGTATCCTGAAGTATCTCACAAGTGTATCCTGCATTATCCCACAGAAACCTGCAGGATTCCCTGGTGTCCTGCAGATTTGTCCGAAATATTTTTGTTTTTCCTCAAATCTTTGTTGCACAGAAGAGTTGGAAAAGGCCCAACCACACCCACACCTGAGGCCACAAAAGAACTGCAAAAAATCTGGAAAGAAAACAACCACAAAAAGGAAAATGCCGAAAAGCTATTGCAGCCCGCACGACTGGCAGCTGTTATGTGCCCTGCGGGCAAAAAAGAGTTCATTCTTTTGAAGCGAGGTTCGTGTGTCTTGTCAATGCCAACGCAGAAAGAACTGCAAACTCGGTTGTCCAAAATTACCTGTTGAAGGAAACAATCTCCTTTAACACAAAAGCAGCGCATTTCCTTCGAGACAAAGAAATTTCCTCTGTGTTTCGAAACACATAGGAGGCAGTCAATTTGGTGATGCGAAAATCATCTGCTGATCTCCACGCACGTTGTTGGTTTGCTTCCAACGGAAAGGAATGTTGAATCACAAAACCAAATGTTTCAGCAGTTGCACTGAAGGATTTTGGAACGAAAATGTGC
>JAAUYG010099831.1_pt1 | contig 10874 bp, 8 predicted proteins | sample 7278091 | NCBI WGS metagenome assembly JAAUYG01 (sample SAMN14350201, study PRJNA611818) | marine sediment metagenome | isolation source: surface marine sediment (0.6m) | place: French Polynesia: Moorea | collected 2018-08
CAGCAGGTGCCATATTGAATTAATTACAGCTGCACCATTACATTTGACCTTGGCTGACCTTGAAAGGACAATTCAAGGGTTCTGATAAGGATGTAGTATCTTATTGCCAACGGGGGATGCCCCCCTCGCGTTGCACAGCAACCGACTGTCTAGTTTACTTTTAGTTGTATTTTGTTTATGCACTTGATGAAGTCTATTGATGCTGAATGGACTGTGATCAGTTTTGGGGTCAGAAAAGATTCCCAAATTCTGGTATTGTCACATGTACCATACGTACATACCGCAAGTACAGTCACCGATTGTCTCTTGGCAGGATAAAGAAGTAGTTCTGGCAGGGGAAGGAGGGACAGTGTGTCTTCACAACATCGGCACAAAGCAACAGTTGTCAGAATGTGATACACATACCATTCGGTAAGATAAGGCCCGCTTCCATCCTACTACCAGTAGCTAGGCTGTCTAGTGATACATATACTTGTATGTCATCAGACAGATTTACTTCTGCTGCATCATGGAGACTGGTAACACTTTATTTCATGGTTGTAAATATGAAAAGAATATACGACTTAAGTATTGCGCTAATTAGTTGGGGCTCGTTGAAACAGAGGTTAACTATCAGTTCTCAATGTTAGTAATTATCTGGGTACTCTTTTCAGAAATACATTGTCACCAGTAACCTTCTTAAGGAGCATTACCAAATTATCTGGACTGCTTATGCACAGCTCAAATCTCCTACAATTAGCCTAGCAGTTCAGTAAGGTGCCATTGAGAAGTTAATGTATCTTATAAACACAGGTTTTGGTTATTTTTCACACCAGGTTCCATAAAAGTTAACGTACCTGATAACCCAATACTTGTACTAGTACTGCAAAATATTACTGAAGCATTCCCTAACAAATTTCACTTGCAGGGATAACCTGTATAAACCATTTAGACTACAACTACTCTCTTTTCAGGGTAAAGGGCATAACACATTGCCAGTGCCCTAAAACAGGGGACTGCTTCATGTTTACTGCTTCAAGTGATGGTTTTATCAAGATGTGGAGACTAAAAGATCACAAAGTGAGCATCATACTAAGAGGAAAGGATAGCCAAGTGCACTTCCATAAGGTTTCATTTATTCCTGTGTCTGCATGGTATTCTAGTATAACTACAGTAGGTCGGATATATCCAAAATGATAATTTGTTCAAGAACTTTGCAGAAAAAGGGTTGTTATCAAGCATTGTAAGTCTGCTCATGGTTTTGTATTCATTGCACTATATTTTGGAATTGCAATAAACTGCATTGTACCATGACATGTTTTGTAAAACCTTTTACTAAATCATTCAATCCATCCTTTGCAGTTTCAACTTCTTGGTGCGAAAGATACAAAATTTCGACTACTTTGCATAACAGCGAGAACATATGCAGAAAGCAGTCCAGAAGAAACGGCAATCAAGAGCGAGTTGGAAATCCCTGTCAAGTCTGAACCTGTGGAAAATCAGCCATCCAGACCCACGGTGCTTGTGGAGGAAGAGGGTGATAGCGACCAATCAGTAGAGCCCAGTCCAGGGTCACAGAAAAAGAAACGTACGTCACAGGTTTGGTTATTCCGTAATGCTACCATAGTCTCAAGTCCGTAGTTACCAGATATAAATATCTTAACAGTACAGTGGTCCCTCTCTTAGTAGCCACCCACAATAGAGGCCACCCTCTCTAATGTGGCCAGAAATTTTTGCCGCTACTACATATACTATCCATGCATTTACTTGTCCCTCTCACCAAAGGCCACCTCTCTAATGTGGCCACAATTTTCTGGCAAATAGGTTGGCTTTATTAGAGGGGGACCACTGTAGATCATTCATGCATGTTATATGCATGCATGGACATGTATACACAGGCCCCTAAGCTGACAGCATGTATATCGAATGCAGCAATTGGAAACCGCAATAGGTAGCTGGTGTTTAGTACAGGTATAATGAGTGCGACATTCAGTGGCAATATGATATTAAACTTTGTTTTAATCTACACGAATACACATCTTCCATTCACAGGGATTCACAGCAGGTCAATCCTGCTCCTGGAATCTTCCTTGTTAACGTGTATGGGTAATTGGTGCTTGTAGTTTAACTCACTGGGTTTACTTCTATGTTTATGATTTTTCTGAATATCTTACGTTTCCAGGAAAGAAGCGAACATCTACGAAGCAGAAATCAAATAGGACTGGTGCGAAAAGGAAGAAGACTGGCATCGAGGGCCAATCACGACAGAACCAGCCGAAGTTGAAACATGTCAAAAGAAAACATAAACGCTAACGTTGCAAAAATTATACTTTATTCCACACAATCAAGATTTCAACAAAGCTGCCTAAATAAACAATTTTTGTAAAACACAGCTCCTTTTCTATTACCTTTCCTTTGTTTTAATATGTTTAAGTTGGAATGCCATGATGAACAAAACAGCAAATGTTCAGTTCAGTCATGATTTGCTAAAGTCTTTCAAAGCTTTTTATTCTAATACATAAGTGACCAACACCTGTGTGTGTATGATACAGTACGACTTTAGGAATTCAATCAAAATCATCTTGTGAAACATTGTCCAACTTGTAAATGCCTGCATGTAGTGACAAATTAAAGCACATTGTCTTGGAGGAAAACAACCAAACCAAATAACTCATTCAGTTCTCCATGTGTCCTACTTTTAAACCATTTCATACTCTCAGCTTTGCAACATCTCATGCCATTTATCAGTTCTACACATGTATATTGTAAAATTGTTTTTTATTCTAACTCTAAGGTTCATCCTACAAAAATGTGCTTTCACAAATTGTGTTAGCACATCAACATTTAAAACTCTGGATTGCGGATTACGGCAAGGTATTGAGGCAATTTAATACACTATGTAAATATCTAAGACAATAATATTTTATATCGACATTTGTATCATACAGGTTATGGCCCAAGTTCAATGATTTATTTTTGTATAGGCCAACAGCTGCATTCATTCCAACAAACTTGTGAGTCGCAAGTTCGCAACGCAGCTGTTGGGCCATATTAAAATAAATCGTTGAACCTTATTTTATACCTGCTACTTCATGTTATGGACACACTGAGCAACATTAAGTCCTATTTTAGGCAAGAAAAGACCATTTTGATATCCTGTTACTCCAAATGTTTTTCCTTTTCATGCCTTGAGGGCACATAGCAACAGCCCAGAACCTTAGTAACCAAGCCGAAATAAGCAATAGAATTATGTAAACATGCGAGTACATGGGCCTCTGCTATTGCTGAAAAGCTGGGCCTGGTTTATAGTGCAATATAGCAAAGGTCATGGTTTAGTATATAGCTCCATATTTGCATGATCGCCCCAACGGTAAAGTATAGGAAGATATTTCAGGTATATATTATATTTATACACGTATAATAGGTAATAGGTTTTATTATTAAAGTATTTGCTACATGAGTGGAACATGTTACATAATGGTGATATTGCATCCACATAATCTTAGGATTGTAACCTGAAGTTTAGCAGACTTCTTATAGATAAATGCACAGAGGGGAATTGTTGATGTGGTAACATCATATGGCCAATTACCCCGGCCAATTACATGGAAATCCACTTGATTTGCTGATAGCCAAAGCAGTACCAAAGCTCACTGAAGTAGCCTAGGTACAAGGCGAATGACCATCAGTAGACTGCAAAAGAACACGTAGGTTCACCATGTTCACCGTAATAGTACTAAACTAAAGCATGTTGAAGGTTAAATGATGCTAAATGTTGATCTCAAGTGCCTTCTACATGTGTTGCACTTAATCTATTATTTAGTCAAATGTCCAAACAAAAACTACAGACCTTTCACTTACAAATAAACTTTGTAAATGATGACTACCAGTCTGGTACTAGTTGTGCGATGTACAATTTTTCAAACAAAATCTTATATCCAACAACATTCACATCATTCTGCCTAGTCAGAGTCTTGTTGCCCCCACAGAGAGGGTGTGCACAACGAGCTCTGGTGGCCAGAATGCATTCACATGGAAAGTAAGAGTTGTATTTACCTATATCATAAACTTCGACCTTAGTTACTTGGGCTTACCTCAATGAAGCCACCAATCCTGCTGGCATAAATTTTCCTGAGTTGATAGCTCTATAGCCCATAACGCCAGCCAATGTACCACTGGCAACTAAAACACAATGACCAGGTATACCAATTTAGTTATAGGTGTTTCATGGTATATATTAAAATATGCTGGAAATGTGGATCAGAACCTGGCAAGTTCAAAGGTTAACAGGTCAAGTCGCATTTACTTTATGCATGAACACTGTAACTGGTATAGTTTTGCTCATTTATCCATTTTATCAAACAAGACAAACATTGATCGAGTCAATGGAGAGTGGAGGAGTATCAATTCTTTTTATTTGCTTTTTACTTCAGGAAAGGCATTCTCTTATTCATCTGAATTACTTTTTATTCAAATTTTATTTTAATTAGCCACTGATATGGACCACCTCTGATCCACATTCGTTTTCTATGTGATATACAATCTATTCTTATTTCAAAATCATAGTCACAAACCCTGAAATCTATCGGTACTCTAGGGCTCCACATGGGTCCAAATAATTTGTGCTATGTCACTCGTCACTTTTTATTTTTTCCCTACGTCCCCATGTCACTTTTTATAAGACCATGACATCACTTTCTACAGTGTTTATAAAAGGCCAGGTCGCATTTCTACAACTTTTAAAGTGGCCGTGTCGCACTTTTTTTTTCATTTTTTACCCATGTGGAGCCCTTACTCAAGCTTGATTCAGAATTTGCCACTTAATATGCTGTTGATCTGATTATTCACTTGCTCCGTGGACATCCACAGGTTTATCATGTTTATTTTGACCACATCCATTACCAAGTAACAGGAGAAAATTCTTTGGATCCTGAGATATCTGGTATGCTCCTACTGCTGACAATCCCCCAAACAACAGCCCCATCATCAAGGAAACTGTGCTGCCTGGAATGAATTAAAGAACATTGTCTTTTTATACTACATGTATATGACAGGTTGGGGTGAAAAACATAATCATTTACATAGATATCATACTGACAGTATCCTACCTGCTAGCAACATGGATGGTTCAACAGTATCAGTAAATACTAGAGAAGGATGTGTCACGAATTGCAGAGCAAGTTTTTCGAACTGCCATTCCCTGTCTCCCATTCACAAGTAGCCCAGCCAAGCCTATGTTCAATTTCATCTATACATGTCACTCGTCAGCAACAAACAAACTCGCCTTATATCATGGAAAAATGAGACTTGTTATGCATAATTTCTAAAACTAACAACTATACATTGCAAAAGACCTCGGTTTTTCCCATGACATCACCATCATACATATGCTTCCTAAAAGGTACTCATGGTACTAGCATTTGTAAGTGTGTCGCGCATTGGAGTGCATGTTGCATGAAAATAGAGAATGCTGGTTAATCATGTTAATGTTGCTTGTGTTTTGCACTCAGCACACCTTGGCTGATTTAGCGGCACTCTAGAATGTTGCCCATGTCGAAAACAGTCAAGAAGCCCTGGATGCATGTTCGGCAGCACTTTGCTACAGGACCAATCCTGTCCGACATCACATAACAACAATATTTGCTCACGTGTCCTTCAACATGTGAGACTTTGCAAGGGATAGATGTTAGTTAGTTAATGAAATTGTGCATTTAAAAGTGTCATTTGTCCATGAAATACGGTGAGTTTCTTTGGATAAGAGATATCTTGCTGAAGAGGAGTATGTATAAAGTGAGCATAGGTTTGGCTGGGCTTCTTACAAATGGAAGATGGCCAGAGCTGTTTAAAAATTTTGCCCTGCATTTCATGACACATCACATCCTTCTCTACTATATACTCAGTACTGACACGGTTGTACCCACCCACCCCCCACCCCACCCCCCTGGCTAGCGAGGCTACAGTTTTCATATCGAGGATTAGACCCTGAAAAATGCTTGTCATTATACTAGGTGATGGTTAGACCGTACCACTACAGTCTCTGCCTGGCCTGTCAGATGTCCATGGGTGTTGTGACAGCCAGCACGCCCGTTGACATCTCTTGACAGACCAGGCAAAGACTGTAGTGGTACGGTCTAGGTGATGGTTAGCACTGTCTGGAAAGTGTTTCAATCACCCTTTAGGTCTGTGTTGAATATTTAACTTTAATCAATGTGTTTTGGGGCCAGAAGCTATCCAAAAGTCATACCATTAGTACAGTAGTCTTTGTGGTCAAAGTATACCAACAGCTAGCTGTGAAAGTCATGGCATTAGTGTTGGGGTCAGAGTACCACCCCCTCTAACATTGTCTAACAGCCCGACTTTGGCCACATCTGAACAGGTAGGAAATGTCAAAAAGTGTCCTGGGGCCCTGTATCGACCATTGTGTTATCCGGTGTCCCACAAGGCACCGTTTTGGGCCCTTTACTTTTCCTGTGTTTCTCAGCTGATATAAACGATTCTATTAATGACAATGTTCTAAGTAGGAGCCTATGTATGCTGATGATACTAAACTCTTTAAAGGTATACCGAATCATGGTGATTGTATGTCAATGCAGCATGACCTTAATAGTATTAAGTTAATACAATTTCAACTTGAGCAGACTCATGGCAGCTCACTCTAAATCCAGCTAAAATGAAACATTTAACAATAGGCAGGCAAACAGAAGATTATACTTTTTTAAATATATTTAAATGGTCGTGCAATTGAACAGGTTAATAGCATGTGTGATATTGGTGTGCTCGTCCAGTCTGACTTGAAATTTACCACTCACTGTAATAGTCTTATTAAAAGAGCACATTTTTGTATTCGGAATATTTTTAAGGCCTTCAAAGGGCATGATAGTGATTTTCATACTTCCTTGTACTGTACTTATGTTAGACTGATCCTAGAACATGCAACTCCTGCTTGGTCTCCTTATTTAAAAGGGAACATAGACCATGTCGAGTCTGTACAACGTTGTTTAAATGGAAAGTATATTTTCTAGTTTCTCTTCGACAATAAAAAGTGTAAAGATTAATGCCTACAGCCAACCAAAGCCCCCATGACAAACAATCTGTCTTCATTTTCTGGCGCAGAGACACTAACCATATGAAAGTCAATGGTGCTGGACAAACTGAAAAGAAACAAAGCATTGAATCAGTCCTAAGTGATACTTTTGTTCACGATTTCGGCGATCGTTCACAAGGATATTAGGAAACTTAAACCTGTTATGAAGAATCTAGTTTTCAATCAGCCAGCTGTTTGTTCAAGAAGGCAGTGACCATCAGTCATCATCACAATCGTGTGCAGTCCAAGATCTATCTCTTGCAATTTACAATGCCATATAGTGAGCTTAATTAAGATGCTTAATTTGAAAATTTTAGTATCAAGTATCGGTAATAATATGTGATTGGGTTGAAGTTGACTGCGGTCCAATTCTAAGCTAAACACATTGCTCAGACTGATGACTTAAGTCAAATTTAAATTACGTATGAAATAAAGTACGTATGCAGGACATGGTATACTATCTTGTAATTGAAGAGCAAAAAAAAAATACAATTACCACTCAGGTGGCGACTCCGTTGCCCTTTCCTTGTACAGGTGGACCTTCCCTTTGTGCTGCAACAGCAACAGTACGGTTAGAATTACACAAACTAGCACGCTATGACATGGCCACCAGAGCTGGAGTACGATTTTTTAATGGCATCGAACTTTACTAATATAAATTCGTTAGGATACAGTGATGGCGACTGGATACAGATGTTAGGTCAACGCGACACGAGATGCCGTTGATATTCCTTTATTTCATGTAACAGTCTAAACCAGACGAATCCAAACGACACACCGCGCAAGTCGCCATTGTCGCTCTCTCCTCTCCTGTCCCCAAGCCCGTGCCTCCCCCCACCCATGCTAACGTTCCAGCCAGATCCCGATAAGGAAGATTGAATTGGGGGGGGGGGGGGGGGGTTGGGGAGCACAGCCGGCTCTGGGCAGTAGTGCCCGACGACAGGCAATCCAGATACCTACTAGCTAACCTTACTGTAGGTAAAATATACTCGTGTCGTTACTAAAGGAAACAAAATTCCAATATAACAGGACTAACGTAACAATGGTACTCCTCCATATGTTTCCATATCTACATGTACTGTATTAGAATATTACTTGATGGTTTGCGGACTTCCATTCAAATGATATTTGGGAGATCAAAGGGAATCTTTCAGATCACATGTTGCAATTCGAATGACACAATGAAATTAATACTTATCATATGCAAAGAAATTAACCATTCTCAGAGTTCACAATCCTGTATTTGATGACAACTTATTACACGTACCAGTCTCTTAGAGAATATATAGACAACTTACAGTTACAGGGCAGTTTTTTCTGGATTCTGGTGCCTGTTCACACCGCCTGCAGAGGAAGTATCGGCAATCTCGGCAGAACCAGCAAGGTGCACTATCTGGATCCGAAGAGAAATCCGTTTCACAGACGCCACATTTCTGGAAGATTTCCCTCACCGCTCCTTTGCCCTTGGCCTTCTGTAGCAGCCTCTCTGTCAGGTGACATTTCAGACAGGACCAGTGTTTGACCTTGTCATACCACACCTCTGCTGGGACAGATTTCTGGTGGATCACGTGACAGGTATAACATCTAGCGGTAGGTCTGCCAGACATTGTTTATCTGAAATATCGAATACCATGCTTTACAAACCTTTCAAGAGTTCACAGTTTTGGTGGTAGAGAGGGCGAAGGAATGGGGAGTCGTCCAGGTAGACCCCTTAATTTTCCTCAGACATATCACTACTCCACTGAAAAAACCCAAAGCGTTGAATAATTAAATTAACCACTTCGTAGTAGCATAAACTGGACTCACAAAAACGAATCTTATAGGTACAATACGTTTCCCGATACCTGTGAAGATAAATCCCATTTAACAGCAAACCACTCAGACACCGTCAGTGATAAGTCAAGTTTCGGGTTGATATTTCGCATTCCCTGAAACACCAACAATCATGACTAACCGTGGCGTGCGTTCTGCCCGCTGGACAATTGTAACGGATTTATAAGTAATCCTGAAAGGTCATTCCCGGGTGTTACAGAGAAGCTTTCTTTTTCCACCCGGACTGGAACCAAGGGCTTGTGATATACGACACCCACTGACTTGACGATGATATCCGTGATAGCAAGACCTCCAATGCATGAATGGTGCGAACGGGCTCTGTTCGTTGTTTTATTACACGGGGCAGCAAACTAGGCGCAAGTATACATGAACAACACACTTTGTTATGCACTGAAGCCACAACGTGTCCATCCGCTGCTGCATGCTTTCAAATACAAACGGTGTGTAATCAATATCACCATTACCACTGGCGGCGTATTATCAGGCCAGCCTGGCAAGAATCGCTGAATTGTCAACTACGGTCGGGTGGCTCAAAGAGGCCCTCAACCGTGAGCGTCTTTGGTGGAAGCCTGTCACAGCCCCTTGGTGACTCATCGTTACCCCTGGGGTTTTCCAAACAATTCATCCAGTCAGTACAGAGCATCCCCACGCCTGTGGTTATTTCCATCCAATTACTGCACAGTACTCCCCACGTCCATTTCCTCTTTGGTGGGCTGATGCAACGGAACCACTTTTGATGCTGGTTCTGCGATCTTTATGAAACGCCAACATCGTTTGTGTGTGCATTGTATCGTGCATTGTGATTGAGAACTCTAAGGCTCTACGTTAAGACATAAATATATCAGCAAAAGAGGATCTACTGAGGGTTGGCGTTCCCTACAAGTTGATCTGACACTGTGGAAACCGTCTCTAAAGGATCGATATTTGTAGCGCCTTGTGTTTTAGTGCTGATCTTACATTATCCCAGATACTGTTTGCATAGGTGGTATAGTAAGCACTACCATTAGGTAATCACAGATCGCACATGGATCTCAGGGATCTGAGGATCGTCTGTGGCGGTGAGCTACATGGTCCCTGTTTCCAGTGCCCTGACAGCAGAGGTCTTCTTCATAGCGAGACAGTGGTTTGCTAGGCCTAGTTACTAGGTGACACTCTACTAGATATCAAGGTAAACATGATAAATGGGACATTACCACAATTAAACTTTCCTTATCACTTTCGAGTGTGTATTTTAACATTTGAATATGGCTTAATGGCGTTAATTTATCAATTTGTCTTTTTAATTATAATTTCTGAGTGTTTGTATTTTAGCATGGGTTTGTATTTTAGCGCTTTAGAGCAGTATTTTTTACTAGTAAAGCGCTCTATAAAGGTGCAACAAATAAAAAATAAATAAACAAAGGTTACAGAAATAACTATTTTAAATTCTGAAGCATTCTGTCGACTTATCGGTTGCGTTATTAATGTATATCAAAAGCAGCACACTGATAGGCTTGCCAAAGCCCGACCAGAATCATATAAAATAGCTGACCTTTCCTCCGTCAAATTATTCGCTTTAAAACCAATACAGGGTCGCTTTTTGTCGATAACATAGCTGCCTTACCTGCTTAACATGTAGAGACAGGTTCGCCCGCCAGATTCTCGCTACCTGATGTCCGATCAACGAAGCGTAAAAGATGGACGCAGATAATGCAAGTAGAGTTGATGGGAACTAAAATACTATAAATTTTGAGATCATTGTCCCAGTTTTTGCGTTCAATAGGGTAAGTTTGAGAGTCCAGTGTTCCAGTTAACTGTCGGGTCTCGGGTCAATGACCCGATAAAGATTGCACTCTGACCCGACAGACAACCAACACAACAGTAAGGGGAAAATACAAAAATCGATATTCTAAAGTAAGCAGTACACACGTGACGACTCTCCAACGAGACTCCATCAACGTTTATATTTGGGAACCGCGTGCCTTGCAATATTGTTTAC
>JAAUYG010249636.1_pt1 | contig 10874 bp, 8 predicted proteins | sample 7278091 | NCBI WGS metagenome assembly JAAUYG01 (sample SAMN14350201, study PRJNA611818) | marine sediment metagenome | isolation source: surface marine sediment (0.6m) | place: French Polynesia: Moorea | collected 2018-08
ACGATCAATAACTTTTCATTATAGCCAGAGTGTTTCTGGATGATGTAAATAAGGCTCACAAATAATACACACAGACGCAAATTGGCCCGACACATAACCATGATTTTTTTTCATTACCGTAAAACTCCCATAAATGTAAAACCAGTTTCCCACAAAAGACAAAGGGACTTTCCCCCAAACAGCATTTTCCTTTGTTAGCGTATGGACAGTTTTACGTAGATGGGATAATCTGTAAATGCGTTTAAGTTCGTGGGAAAAGTGGTGTTATACATGTAGTTGCGAGAAAGATTTTATTATAATGTTTGTGGTAGTTACAGTGAAGTTCAATAGCCGATCCATATCACTATAGATAGGGAAGAGTTCTAACTTTCCTTGTTATCGGTGACTTCTGCTTCAGTAGGTCATACCAAAGTAAAACTTAGGCCAATCGCTTCTGTGCTCCATCAAAAATAAGATGAGTTTTAACGAAATCCTGATCCATGTTTTGCACCAAAATATGATTTCTCATTCAAAAGCAAGTAAAAGTAAAGAAAAGATTCACTCTTCGCCGTTAAAGTGCTGTACAATGAAATCAGTTTTCCGAAATTTCAAGAGATATGGAATAAATTTTCAAGCGTCGATGACAGCTATAATATGTGTCAGAGGCGTATGGTTACTGGTAGAGATAAACGGGTATCATGTAGCAAAGTTAAAGTTCAAAGTCCACACACCAGTAGATTTGACCTTGAGTGACAATGAGCGATCAATCACAAGGTCAGTAGTTTTTACAGCCCTTCTATCTCAACAAGAAATGGTAAAAACCGCACATTGCTGTTAAACTCTACTGATAAATCGTTCTAGAGAGTCAAAGTGCACTATTGGATCTGAAATGACGTTGACATTTCAGGTTGAAATCGCATATCTTTAATTTGATTACAAAAAATATAAGATCAGTTTTATGTAATATCTATCAAAATTTAAATAATGAAATGCTGTTATTTTAGGATAATTGTAGAAGGCTGCCGTTGGTCTGTTGGATTCGGGGATCAATTCTGCTGTTTATTTGGTGCAGAGATCTGGGATTTGGGAAATTGTTCAAATACAAGAACGACCGCTGGGTCAGCGGAAAACCCCGCCTGCCAACAAACTGCACAATGTGACATCCATATTAATCTTAAATACTGCTAGAAAATATATTTACAAGGTACTGCTCTTCTACTAGCCAAGATCTGATTGGCTTTCACTGTGACCTTTCAAGCTCACTCAAGGTCAAATCTAATGGTGTCATTAGCCTCCCCATATATGGTTTAATATTACTGTTTAATAGCAACAAAGGGCCTAACTAGGCTCTTTTACGAGATATAAGGATTTCAATCTTGGTGACCTTAAGTTTGCATGGCCTGTCAAGGTCACTCAAGGTAAAATGTGACATTGGCATCAGACTGCTCATGTATGGTTTCCTATTAATGTTTGGTAGTAATATATGGCTTAACTAAGATCCTTTACGCAACATAAGGTTAGAAATCTTGGCAACCATGACTTTGACCTTTCAAGGTTACTCAAGGTCAAATCTAATAGTGCCATTAGACTCCCCATATACGGTTTCCTATTAATGTTTAATAGTAAGATATGCCATAGCTAGTCTCCTTTACAAGATATAAGCCTTTACGAGTAACCTTGACTTTGACCTTTCAATGTCATTCAAGGTCAAATATAATGGTGCAGTTAGACTCCCCATAAATGATTTCGTATTAGTGTCTAATAATAACCACATGGGGTCCGGATTGGCTTGTAGACCAAGCAGTCATCCGACAGTCAGTCGACAACTGTCAAGGCTCTACAAATGTTTCGAAGTAGCCTAGCCACAAGTGACTGTCAAGATCTATCTTATACTACCCACATACCGTACAACCTTTAGTTGGGCCATCGGTCATCAAGAGTCGTTCACGGTTAGGCGTAGTCGTACGTTCATATACTTGACGCAAACATGCAAACGCTGGTGGCTCTGTTGCGCAGTGGTTGAGCCCAGAGCAGAACAAAGACATTTTTTCCGACGCTACCAGCCCCCACCCATCTCCCTTTGCTTTAGCACTAAGTTAATAACAGAATGCATGAATAACGTTAGTTGATAACCGTTATTCATGCAGTCTGCCTAATCGGAATCTTTTTGTGACATATTAGATTCGTGAGTAGATCTATGCAAAACGACCTTGGCCACATTTTCGTGGTCCATCCCGGGGGTCCATCATCCATGAAAACTAGAAAAAACATCATCATGAAAACCTTTAAATTCCCGGTAGGCGTGGGTTTTTTTTTTTTCGGCGAAGAAGTAGACGTGGGTGTAGACTAATTCGAAACCCGCGAATTAAGTTATACCCCTCTCTATGAGCTGCTGTAGTAAAGGCAATGCTTGTTGAGTCATGGTAGTCATTCAGTGATGTAGAATTGTCGCAAATTGGGTTGTGTCATGTAAATTGATGCGTCGGTGTTGGCTGTAAAACGTCTCAGTCCCAGAAACTTTATGCAGATTAAAACAAATTTCTGTGGAAAGGTAGCTGTATCTATTCGCAACACCTGCATGTTATTTTATTTGCTGAATATGTATATTTTTAACAATTAATAGTTATTGTTTAAGATATATTCATTAGAATTTTATTTTCCTTTTTCTGTAAACAGAGGATCTCCTAAGTATGTTATAGAGGATCATATAGGTGTGAAACTAGCAGCTGACTCGTTTCAGTTATTTTACTAGTCTCGCAGTTTACTAATTTAGTGCAATGGAAGTACAGTTGTGTCTTGATTCCAAAGCGTTAGACCTAAGATCATAAAATGAGACAATGTGGGTAGAGTATTCTTTAATTTATAAATTTAAAAAAGCGGTCCACTGGATCTTTCTGTGGTTTCCGGCCTCATCACCTGCAGTCCTGCACTCTATATCCACAGAAAAGAAATTTGTTGTTTTTTTTTTGTTTTTTTTTTCAAATGAAGCTCTTTTATTGAACGCCCCTCTGAAAGTCTACACCAAAGTTTTCTTCCAAATTATTCTTCCAAATTACCAAATTATTCTTAATTTTTAAAGATGTATACTGAAATTTAACATGGTGGTCGATGGCCAAATGAAAAATTTGCAACTGCTTGAGAATGGTTAATCGTAGAGTGAAATGTGGCCCCTTTGGGGTTAATAATCTTATCCGTTCTGGGTGCGTTTGACATTAATTGTTGCTTCTCGGTCATAATGTGGCCGTGAAGTGCAAGTCCAGCTATTGGGTTTAAATAATCCTCTTAAAATAATTCAACCGTGGCGGAGCTTATAATAATTTTGATGCTCCTTTGTGTCTCTGTCTGCGTACATATGTGAGTCTGTCTGTTGACGGAATATCACGGAAAATATTTAACAAGTGAATACTAGTATTCGTTTTAGTAAGAGCCTTTCCGATGACCCAGTGAAAAAGTGATTCGATGTTTTGCCCCGGGGTAAGGGCGTCTAGGTGGTGCGAAATTTTTGCTCAGTGATAAGAGATCGGGAGTAGGGTGGGGTGTGTTTTTACATTCATATGGCAGCTAAATTAATGGTAAAAATAGAAGTTCTATTAAACGCTTTTAACCTTTACTACGTCGCACATGAGTGCTCGTAAGTCCTATGAAGGAGATAAGTCCTCCATAGGACTTACTATCTCCTACGTGTACTTAGGCTTCACTACGTGTCCTACGTAGAAGTTGGTATGTTCTACGTAGGACATGGTAGTTCCTATGTAGGAGGACTTAGGAACTCCTACATAGGACTTAGTAGTACCGAATCTACATAGGAAATAATACATTGTAAGTCCACGAACGGAAAAGGAGACAGTAGGTCCTGCACGGGACTTATTAAATCATACATAGCAGGTATTAAGTCCTGCGAAGGAGATACTAAATTCTACGCAGGACATACTATATCATGTGTAGGAGTAATTACGTCTTACATACTAAGTCCTACACGCAAAGATAGTACAGGATTATCTCTGTCCTACGCAGGAGATACTTATTCCTAAACGTGAGATAAAGTCCTACGTAGGAGTTAGCATGGATTGTGTAACTGTGTGATTAGAATATCCAAATGATGCAAAGGTAATGATCAGGTGTAACATACATGCCCTTTAATACAGTCTATGACGTCGTAGCTGCTCTGTGGGATTTAGTAACTCAAACGTGAGATCTAGAATCTCCTATTTATGAGTTAGCACCTCCTACGTAGGATATGGTAACTTCTATGTAGGACTTAGTGTATCTCATATAAAGGACTTGTTATCTCCTACATACAGTTTATTATCCCCAAAGACCTTTTAGCTTCTATGTAGGACTTAGTACTACAGAGGAGTTATTATCCCCTACACAGGATTTAGTAAGTCATTCATACACATGTAGGGGAATTTTTCCCCACAGTTGGGAAGAATACGCCACCGCACTTTAGACTACCATTTAAGTGATTGATAGAAACATTGACACAATTTTGAAACAAAAATATAATATGTTTTGCCAGTTTTTCGCGGTGTATCAGAAACCAAATGCAAAAATTTCCAAATTCAACAAAACATTCGGTTTTCACCTGAGATGCACTAGTATTATGTATACTAGATGTAATCAAGGATATTTCCCCATCTTCCCAGTACTTCTTTGCATGCAGAACCGGGCACAAACATATTCATTCCTATGTGCTATGTATCACACTGCAATATAATGAAGACATATATGTCATTGCTGTCAGGATAATGGTAGATCTAGATCTACACTTTAAAAGATTTAAACCATCTAAAACATTTCTGTCTAAAACTTTATCTCTGGAGTCTTTGCAGTGGAAGAGCCGCCTCCTGTACGAATGAGGAGGTTGCTCTGACTCCGGTCTCCATAGGGGACGGTGAAGGTACTGACAACGTCAGTGAAGCAGACGACAGTATCCCTCAGTCTAGACACGACCTTCCTATATCATACTCTCCACTCAGATGTCTTTCAGATGTCTGGTGTACACAATGGCAGAGAAAAGGAGAACACATTGAGCCTCATACCAGCAAAAGCCAATGTAAGTCCATGTGGCACCCACCTCTCAGATGTTTTCCATCGAGCCATTGCTGGTGCCACCAACACTAAGGATAAATTAGATCTCAGACCATCACATCAGAGTGTCCCTGAATCTGGACCTGACACGACAGACTTTACCTACAGCACTGATGGCCCCCAGGAAATCAACGATGGCATAGACATTCAGCAAAAAGTACGACCTGAGACCGGCAGAAGGCATTATTGTCACTGAAACTGGATCTACTACTAGTAACCTACAGGATGGTAGCCAGAGCATTGATGTTCCCCAGGAAACCATTGTCATGAACGGTGCCAAAGACATTGATTTGAAAACATTTTACTAGTTTATTAAACGTCTTGGTTAACGGTATGTTTTCTAAAAGTAACTTAATATGAAAGAAAAACATCGGCTTTAAATTTCACTACTTAAGTAATGACATTGTTATCGCTTTGTCACTAATAGTACCGTTATATTGGTAACAGTTCTTTTGATGCAACAAATTGATTCGGATTTGTAAATGAATGTTGAATTTCTTCTCATATCGCCATAAGCAGAGTTTTATATATCAGCCATGCGTTGCACGTATACACCTTTTGTGAAAAAAGTTAATGCATGAAATATGGATTTATTACCAATACGGCCCTGTACTCAAAGGTTACATTATGACGACAGAAAAGGTCTTGCAAAAATAGCATAAAGTGTTGGATATAAGTCCAGGAATAAAACATTTTTATGCAAGTTATGCGCTGACTCTAAATAATCTTCAGTAAGAAAGTATGATGTTCATCAAAGAAATATATTAGTTACATATGAAATTTACTACTTTCCCGATTACCCTTTTTCTCTTTCAGTCCATGCAGTAGCAGGATAAGGACGACGGCTCTGGCGAGTGGAAGGAAGAGTTAGAGAAAAGTGGCCGGACTTACCCAGACAGCCGTGATGAAGAGATGAAACATAAAGAGAGGGGAAATCTCTAATCCATGGTGAAAATTTTAACACTATTATGGAGGGGATCTGATGACAATTAAAAAAGTAAATTTTCAACCCTGTATACGATGATGACACTGATGATGATGATGATGATGATGATGATGATGATGATGATGATGATGGAAAGGATTATCTGAATCCAGAAAGATAAAGACAAAGATTGCAAAGACAGATGATTAGACAGCCATCGTTGATGATGACGAGGACGATGATGCCGGATTTTACATTTAGCGTTATAATATTTAGCGTTGCGTTTCAGAATTTAGCGTCGTTTTCACATTTAGCGGTGCCTAGGCCTACTTCAGATTTTCCCCGATAATTAGTTTTTAAAACGCTACTCCTTACAGACTTATTATTTACTTGCCAAGTTTTATAAATGTTCTTAGAGACCGTCCACACAAAAGTTACTTCTTGCACTTTTTAACATTAAATAGATAAGGCCAAAAATGAAACAACATTGCGGACATTGGAAATAGTAACACTGCAAATTGTTTGGGAATGGTCAGTCGTAGAGTGAAAAGGATGGTAAATTGCCACTAAATAGGGAAAGGTACCGGTATGTATGCATAGGAGGCACTAATACCATGACTGTGGCTGCTATTGCAGCTACTAGTAAGTATACCTGCTGCTGCTATTTTCTTCTTCTCTCCCTCTTCCACTACTACTACTACTACTACTACTACTACTACTACTACTACTACTACTACTACTACTACTACTACTACTACCACCACCATCATCATTACAAGCGCATCCATTTGCCAGCTACTCGAAGCGTCATGAACTGAAATCTATAAATGCCGCTATATGTATATGACCATGAAATACTCTGTAACCACGCGACTGTTCTATTTGACATATTGTTTAATGCTGTGTGAACACGGCCACGTTATCACCGACACATGTCGACTTACTGATAAAATAGCCAACAAATGAAAGTGCTTTTTTATCCCCCTTAGCTGACTTTACATTGTTATGCCTATGATTGTCAAGCAAACATAATCGCATCCACCACTGGACCGGTTTATCTGCTCCGGTACAAAGCGTTTCACACATTTAAAGCTTACGCTTGGCCAAGCAAAAAATTAAATGTCAAATGTCAAGTGCACAACGCATACCATTTCCAAGAAACTGAGTTTCGACCTTTGCTATTTGTCCCCCGAACACACAGCAGCTCAATGACCTAATGGAGCTGATATCAGCACAATAATCTTGAACCTGTAACATGACTCAGGGAGCAAAATCTGACCCTGCCTTGGTTAAATTTAGCCTACACTGATCACACGGGCCGTAGAGAGTCATCCACGACCCGCGCTGACTTTTGTATCAGCGAAAGTAAAATCGCATAGGCATAATGTATACATGTATTTGTTGATTACGTAGAAAATGACAATTTTAAAACAAAAAAGAACAAACACACACCTATATTTAAAAAGGGATAATAATGTCTAACTTTCCCTTTCTTCAATACACGTATATACACAAATGTACTCACTATCTCATTATTTATTTTGTTTCTTAACCCTTCTTTTTCGGTCCTTATTTATTTATGTTCTGTTTCTCTTTTAATGTGTTTCTTCCTTCGTTAAACTAGACAGCGTTAGGCTTGTAGGTTATTTGACTGCTTCTGGGGTTAGTCTTTGGTCAGACCCTTGTGGCGATGAGGAGCAGACAGTGCCTTCCGAACATATGGGTAGTTTTACACACCGAGGGCAGTTTAAACAAAATACCTGAGCCTGCTTTAAATATTCCTTTGTGCTTATTTGTTGCAGTGATTGTCTGGGTTATCTAATCCAAGAAGCTCTAATTTCAGCCTTACATGTACATTTACGTACAGCCTTCTCCACCAATGAAAAAAGAATGGGGGGGGGGGGGGGGGGCAAGAATGCGAAGCGCATGTGGATTTGCCTGTGGGGTGAGAGTAGAGGTATCACCATACAATAATAAATACACTTTGGATCGCTTGATTTGAAAGCTTTTACACTCCAGTTGTTAACGTCTTATATCCCAATTTTGCATAGCGGTCCAGAAAAATGTGTTCGCACCGGAGATCGTACTCCTCATTATAATACAAGGCTCAATGTGTGCAATATTGGTTCGGTATCGATTATCGTGATTGTCGGATATCTATGGAAGCTGCTGTGGAAGGTTTAATCCGAGCAATGTCTTTCTATCTTCTATTTTTTTATTTAAATGCATTGCTTTAATTGATGTATTGCTAAAGTAGGTGTACTTTCTGCCTTCCGGAAATACACATACATGTACTGTATCTGGTTTGTTCCAGGATCGTGCACACCACGATATTGGACTTCGCTATGGGCAGACACTCTGGACATACCATATGATATCGTCGGGCTACTGGATCCACCAAATTACATGTACATATGCTATATCGATCGGATGTAGGTCGCATTTAACACCGGTTCTAACTAATAGCTTAGGTACATAATATATAAGGATGAATACATAAACATTAAGATAAGTACATAGCTTATGGAACCCAGACCTTTCGGGGCTTACAAGTCTTTTGAAGTGACTTGTAAGCCCCGAAGGGGCTGGGTTCCACAAGCAGTTAGCTATGTACTTATCTTAGTGTTTATGTATTCATGCTCTGGAACATGTCACTATAATATATAAACAACAACATGTAAATGTATGTACATGTACTTGTATCACGGACAAATCTGTTCGAGGAGGCCACCCTTCGTGTACCCTGCTTACAAGAGCGTTAAGTAAAGCAGAAACCATACATGTAGCTCCTCCTAAATGTCCTCTCTCACTTTGTATTATAACTGCACACGTTTAATATTGAAACAAGATACAGATGATGATGATGATGATGATGATTGTTGTTGTTGTTCTTCTTTTTCTTCTTCTTGTATTATTATTATTATTATTATTATTATTATTATTATTATTATTATTATTATTATTATTATTATTCTATCATATGTACTTTTATTACTTGTATTTTGCATAATTTCGAGTCTTTCCCTCCCTCCCTCCCTCCCTCTCTCTCTCTCTCTCTCTCTCTCTCTCTCCTAAATCTACTATAATAACAATATCGATCTATATTGTATTACTTTCACTGCTCTGTACTAAATATTCATTTACATACGTCAGGATCTACGTGTACATGTATGCAATTGTCATCTGTAGATGTCAGTCATAGCTTCCTACCTGTGTTTGCCCGTCATATGGCGGGGACTGCAGACGGGGTTCGGGGGACACATAGATGGCCGTTTGCTAGATTCCGTTCCTACGCGACACTTGGCACCATCCAGTGGGAGGAAGGTACACTTGTCAGAGCTGTTGCCCATTGCCTCCTCCCTCGCTGTCCAGCGCCCCTATTACTGGCATCCGGACTCCAGCTCCCTGCGGTAAATCCAGACACCTGCAGCAGCTCATATTCCAGCCATATATAACGAAAGCCGCAGATCGGACCAGGGTCTCTCTCTTACTCTTCTTGCCACTGTCTCCATGCACTTTTTTCACATGATGGCGAGTGGCTGTTTCCTACTTCCTGACTCGCAATCAGTGGATAAGCGCCTTTGCTCCTCCGCAAACCAATTAACGTGTTTAAGTTTCCGCTCCTTCTTCGTTTCTTATGTATTAAAAAACATTAAATTTGCGATGGGCATTTTTTTTCCTCTGCATTTCTTATGCCGCCTCTGCCGTGGCCGACGCTGCTGTTGTTAGTGGTTCCACACCGGGGGCGGGTTCACTGGCTGCTACATGTCGTCTGCTGATATCCAGGGGCCGCTGCCAGCAGCCAGCCAATCGATATTCCGTCCCAGGGACGTGTCTGCTACTGGTCTGCAACAAGACCCAGTTTTCCCCCTTCATTGCCCCCCGGCAATCTCTAGCTCTCTCTTCCTTTCCAGTATCTGCGTCGAGTCGTCGAGAAATTGATTTTCTGTGTTATGCCGAAGGAGGAAGAGCTTGCGAGCTTTTATGAGTATTGATGAGAAGGTGGTCTTGGAGGACTAACCCAGCATTATGTATGTCACCGGGTACAATGTCTGAGTTCTGCGTCATGATAGGGTTTCTTAGTCTACTGCACCCATCTGCGTCACCAAAGAAATCATAGCCTTGCTATTTATTTCTTTGTTTATTTTTCAGACCTTCCCCTGTATATCAAATTTTCTCATTAGTGTCTTCCGCTGTAAACAAAAACAAAAACAAAAAAAATGGGAATGCCATTGTTAATAGATAAATAAATATTTTACATAAATCATTAGCAACTTTAGATATCTTGGCAATGCGAATTATAGAGTTAAAAGAATTACAGACTAAACGCACGTTACAAAACAAGAGAAATCCTACGGTTTTAGTAACTTATTTACTCACAAACCAATTTCTGCAATATTTCTGGCTGTACATAATGGATGTACAGTACACAGAACACGAATGGAACTCGAATGGAATAGAATTAAGGTTTATTTAATGTAGGTGTACTGTGTGCATATACAATGATAAAATACTAGCACATAAGTGTTATTGCCCGACAATGATATAAGAGGTGAATGAGAATTGAGATAAAATTGTATGGTGATTATATGTAGCGATTATATATACAAGAAGGACCGCTGGGGGAGCTGAAGAGCCCGCCCGTCAACAAAATTGTAATGATGCTACATATAAGGAAGGGTCAGATAAATGGCAACATCTGCGGCTTGTAGTTGACTTTTGAAGGTCGCTCAAGGTCAAGGTCATCTTTTGGTGCAGTTGGATTTTCCATATATGGTATCCTAATAATAATAATAATAATAATAATAATAATAATAATAATAATAATAATAATAATAATAATAATAATAATAATAATAATAATAATAAGAAGTTATAT
>JAAUYG010056302.1_pt1 | contig 10873 bp, 6 predicted proteins | sample 7278091 | NCBI WGS metagenome assembly JAAUYG01 (sample SAMN14350201, study PRJNA611818) | marine sediment metagenome | isolation source: surface marine sediment (0.6m) | place: French Polynesia: Moorea | collected 2018-08
TAAAGGAGCAGAGTTAGGCCATATGTTACTATTAAACATCAATAGGAAAGCATATATGGTGAGTCCAATAACACTGTTACATTTGACCCTGAGTGACCTTGAAAGGTCAAAGTCAAGGTCACTTAAATTTCAAAATCTTCTATCTCGTAAAGGAGCTGAGTTAGGTCATTACTATTAAACATTAATAGGAAACCATATATAGCGAGTCCAGTGACACTGTCACATTCGACCTTGAATGACCCTGAAAGGTGAAGGTTAAGGTCTTGAATATGATCTAAAATTGATACATGCATAGTGAGGTACTGTGTGAGAGTTAACCTGGATTTCAATTGATTTAGTCGGCAGCAGTGAGTTTTAGTCTACAGAAAATTGCTAACGTCATCCCAACTGCAGCTGTCAAGCAGAGCGCCAAGGTCCTTGGACCTCTTGTTCATTTTCCCATTGGCCACAGTGATAAATTTCAATCTTTTTTTATATGTATAGAAATTTAAAATTTCAACTTCCAAGAAACACTTTTTGTAAGGACTGTCACACGAAACAACGATAAAGAGTTAATAATCATAATTCTAGAAGGAGTGGCGTTTTTAAAAATCGAATTTTCGAGAAAATCGCAAGTGTACCGAATGACATAAAATGACCTTGAAACTCCTAGGGTGAAAATTACCCACATAAGCTACTACTTACGCAGGAGGCCCAAATTTGCATTCTACTCGCTCTACGATCAGCTGTTTCCAAGAAAATTGCATTCCTGTTGACCATAATGTTAAAATTTATCAATATTTAAAAAAAAACCAACTTTAAATTTGAAATATCAAAATTCCAAGAAGCAACGTTAACTTTTGTGGGGACTGTCACAAGGGACACCTAGGACAAGTTGATTACCATAGAGTCATAAGTGTGGAAGAAGTAGCGTTTTGAAAATTGATTTTTCGGGAAAATCGTAAGTACACTAAATGAGCCCTAAATGACGTTGAAGCTTCAAGGGTGAAAAGTAGTTAAAGTACCCATATCTATTAATGCCCCGAAGGACCAAATTTCTGTTCCTTTTAATCTACGATGAGCCATTGTCAAAATATTAGCAATTTTTCATTTTCACATGGCCACAATGTTATTTTTTTAGCCTTAATGAGATTTCAAACACAGAGAAGCCTCTTTTGTGGACGGTTACAGGGAACATCTTAGCCGTGAACGACCCTTTATCTGACCGATGGCTCAAGTATTAAAAGGTCTATAAAGTAGACGGTCACTTGGGGCTAGGAACTTCTATGAACGGTTTAATTCAAAACCAAGGTAGGTGTAGAAGGGATCGGCGTTTCGAAAATCACGTAACGATATAGTCCATGCCCATGACAAGAAATTTGAAAAACAAAATTCAAAATCTGTTGTTAAGTCATCTCATAGGCAAAATTTCATAAAAGTTTCATGCATTGTTTAAAAACTGTAGGGGGAGTACCGTTATGAAATGTCCACTCCCATATGGTCCAGTGTTAACGAAAAAATACATCGTTAGCATTCATATATGAAAAATTAAAAACAAAATAGACTGGTATATAGTAGGAGCTCCTGTCCACAAAATTTGGTTTTAATTTTTTCCACGGTGTCTGAGAAAACGCGTTTTACGGGCCGATGACGGACGCCCGGCCCACGGCAATAATTCTCCTGACACAGTCAAGCAGAGCTAAAAATGACACTGAAACCAGAGACAGTATAGCACCCTGTACTCTCTGCTGAAAGGTCGAAATGTTAGAGAAGAAACGTGACAATTTTGATTTAGCAGCGGCGGCCTAGATTTTAGTCTGTTTCGCTCAGCGATTAGCCACGGTGCACTTCTTCTTTTCGCATTGGGTACAATGTTAAATTTGTGTTTTGTTTAAATTTTAACTTTCAAAATTGTAAGTGAAACCTTTGTGCTGACTATCATGGGGGACATTTACAATTACGAATGTCAGTAATAACAGATTGTAGAACGCGATAGCATACATTTCTCATTTCTCGATATATTGCAAGTGCACTGAATGACCTCAAACCAGCTTTGGACAATCCAACATGAAAATTAGCTCCAAACGTCTCCTACGGCAGCGGAAAGGTACACCGAAAGACCCCAAAAGCATCCCTTCTATGCATTACATCGGGAGAACACATTTGTTTCGCTGCACGGACATCATTGTCCGAACTGCAGGTCAATTTCAGAACAGTGCACCGAATGACCCCCCCCCCCCCCCCCCCAAGTGCGTCTGAGATCAAAATAATCCCAGGTACCCCATTCTGCCTAGTCATAGTCTTGTTGCCAATCACAGAGACTCTGGACCCGGACTAACGGTAGGTCCTACTGAGCTACATGTACCAAGTCCGGGTACCGACGGAAAACTTTCCATGGGTGTAAGCTCTTTGCTTTTAAAACTTGATAAATTGTCAAGGAAAGTAATAGACAACACTCCTAGGATTATATACCAATGCTTAAAAGTTTTAAAAAAGAACAAAACGAAAGTGTAGAAACAGTAGCGTTTTGATCTGAAGATAAAGAAAAATCTTTATTGGTTGCCATCAGATGATTGGATTCACAGTCACTCCAGACATGATCACGCACACAACAGCCTAACGCATCCAAAATCACACACACTCATCCTAACACAGCGGATTATTGACTAGAACGTATTCATTGCGCAGTGCACAAGCAACAGGGAATAAACGAGTTAAAATATCTACTTGTTCGTGCTCTCACATTCAAATTACCATACAAATTTTAATATATAGCAGATCGCTAAAAATGTAAAAGCTCGTATGTTAGCTTATTCCGCATGAGTATTACCACTATCGTGTAACGTTGAATGAAATCTTTTGACATATTGGTGGTTCGTTCCGGAGCATAACGAGTCCAACCAGTTTAGTTAAATATTTTTTATTCCTAATCGTCATCTCTGGCATTAACTGGAACATACATGTGAAATTCACATATACCACCAGTGCCAAATGACCATAATGCTTTAATGTTTCATAACATTAAATATAAATATCCTACAAATATATCCTTAATGCAAGAATAGTTTCAACCGCATATTTTAAAGGTTTCTAAACATAACGTACATGTAAATGGACATGAAATGGTTGAAGCGAAAATAGAGGAGCGAAATATAAGTAGAAATTTGCAATGTTACTAAAAGTTATTACCTTCGGTCAATCCGACAGAACCCCATCCAGAGGTGACTGGTTACCAAGCTCAAACAGACATCTTTTATAGAAAAAACACTTGCACCTCTAAACTGTATCGCAGACAAAGGAGATTAGAACCAGGAAGAGAAGGCTAGGCAGGGACGGAGGACCATATTAGACAATGAAGTCAAAACAATGAAACCGCCGAAGACATACACAGGTCAGGAACGGTTACTACCTTCGACGTGGGATACAGAAATTAACACTGTATGTACATGTATGAAAAATACATAAGTTTTAATCCTGTTACAATCGTATTTACCAAGACGTTTGGATGAAATCGTAAACAAGGCTGGTTTTTTTTTTTCAGTTCAGTCGGCCATTATCTCTTTTCTCCACACGAACGCGAAGAATCGAAGTAACGCCGAAGCAGGTGCGCAAAAGAGAGGGCGTCTGTATGAAAATATATGGAAGACATTGAGGGTCAAATTAAAGGTCATATGCAACATGGAGGTTCTATAGAACACTTTTAGCTTATGCTTCACAGTACTGAACACCTAACAAGTTCCAAATGTGATATTAGCTACCTTGGGTGATCTTGAAAGGCCAAAATGAATTCAAATAGCTTTGTCTTGGAACTCACATATGAGCACAAAAGGTTACTTTTACACAAACAGCAATTCGGTTAGGTTTGAAAATACGTTATGGCATTTGATCTTTGGCGACACGCAAGCGAAGCTTTCAGTGGCAAGCATTTGTGTGAGAAAAGCTTCAAAACTGAATCACATGTCTTGTTTGCTAAAAGAACATATCGCATTTAGTATGTCTATAAAATTTGTTCTTTATCATATTGGTGATGCATGTCTATCACCAAGACCTCCATCGTCTGATCCTAGACAATGTTGGTATTGCATGGTCTGTTCAGGATCTAGACCGTTTTTCATTGGGAGTCCAATAGCACTATCACATGTGACCTTTAAAGACCAAAGGCAAATTTGTCTCAGATTTCGAAGCACTATATCTTGCAAAGGAGCAGAGTTAGGCCATATATTACTATTAAACATTAATAGGAAATTATATATGGGGAGTCCAATACCACCAACATATTTCACCTTGAGTGACATTGAAAGGTCAAAGTTAAGGTGTAGAAAATGATCTAAAAGCAGTGATACATTCATGGTGAGGTACTGTGAGAGAGTTAATATTTAGTCTGCAGCAGTCAGGTTTTGATACAAGTCTGCAGAAATTTGTCTACATTTGTCATATCAACTGCAGTTGTCAAAGAGAACGTCAAGGTCCATGGACCTTTTGTTCAAAATTTCAAAAATCGCACACGTAGTTTTGTGAGAACCATTGAGAAGAAAATTCAGGAAAAGTTTGAAAACGTTTGGCTACAAAAAAAATTGTAGGAGTAGCGTTTTTTGAAATTTTGCTCCCATGGGGTCCCATGTTAACGGAAACGAAAAAAAAAAAAACCTCGTAAAAAACTGAAAGTGTATTTTTTTTAATTCAACTACTTCCGGGCGTATGGCGCAGAGCAACCAACATCTAAAATTTGAAAGAAATGCATACAATATGTTAAGAGATAATCGAAGTCACATACGGACGGACGGACGACGGGCGAATTTCGATTTGATGAGCTCTGCTGACACAATCAACAGCGGTAAAAAGTAACGAACAAAAAGTAATGATTTTGAATGGGAAAAAAGTAACACGGAAAAAGAAACAGTTGGGGTTATGCAAGCGGAAAAAGGTAACTGTCTTACGTAAGATAATATTGGCAACCATAAAAGTCTAGTTGTGGACTGGTACAAAGCGTGACTAGACCGGAATAGCAGAAAACACATTCAACTATATGGCATTCCCCTACATGGCACTTAGTAAAACCCAATACAATTTTTACATGTACTAAGGTGGGAAATTATACGTTTGCAATTTTTGATAGAATAGTAATGGGTAGTACTTTCATTTTATTAGTGAATTGTTCCGTAGTGAGGGTACGAAGTGCACTTTGAACATGGTCATGCACTTTCACATTGGTGTACTGCTGGTGCATATACATGCCACTACACCCATTGAGCGGGCATATAATTTCCTTTCCCCTCGTAACACAACTACATGCAAAATGCATACTGCTCTGTATTGAACTTGAATTGTATCAAAGCTCAAGAGATATAGTGCAATACCCTTGAGAAATTCTTTCAGCTTCTGACGTCCAGAACAGGTCTAGCCAAAGCCTGAAAAGACTACAAACGTATTTGATCTAAAAATTGGTAAATGTCTGCATTTTATATGCTGCCATACGTGTATTACTGGATCTGAGAATTTTTCCGTTACTTTTTATCGTTACTTTTTCTACTTACTTATTTCCGTTACTTATTTTCCGTTACTTTTTTCTGTTCCTTTTTTTTCCGCTTACTTTTTCCCGTTACTTTTTCCCGTTACAATCTTTCCTACATTCGTGTATTTGCATATTCGTGGCGTGTTTATACGTGCCGATCTCGTCAAACTGCCTTGTCACAAAGAATTAAAGGGAGAAATCAGCATGGCAGGTTTTTTTTGTCATAAGAATCCTACGAAATAAGCTTCTTTTAGTGCATTTCCAAGTAGATTTTACAAAATGCATGAGATTTTCACGTCTCTTTCTACAGATTTAAAAAAAAATGCTCACGTGACTTTATTCTGCAGTGTTTCACGTTCCTTGGACCTCTTTTACTCATGTAGATGTATGTTGATTACTTTCTTCCTATTTTATTACACCACTGTATCATTCTTAATTTGAAATAGTTATTGATAATTACTATGTAAATAGGTCACATGTGCCTGGATGCATCCCTGCGGCTGATGTGGGTAAAACACTCGGGCAAGACAACGGACAATTCCGATGGCCATTCTGAATATGACGCGACCAATTTTCACAAGAACATTTAATTATTGTATCGAAGCTAACCCCCCCCCCCCCCTTAAATATACCTTATTTTATATTAAGACAATGATGTAAACTTAGAGATTTGAATATTGTAAGATAATGGAACGAAATTGAAAATTATGTATTTTAATCGAATTTTGTCATTAGAACCTAAGGTGATAAACCGTCTGTTTATTTCATGGAGAAATGTGCACTGTTGCACTGGCCTGCCCATGTCTGCTCTAAAAGTGACAAGTGACGGCGACAATGATGCAAGGATTGCATAAATTTCCTCTTACACCCTATTGCCAGGGAAAACTTCCAAACTTTGACTACAGGACCTGTAAGAAGGGTGACAAATGTGGAAATCCTTAAAACTATAAAATTATACCATAGTAGTTCCTGAGATAATGAAAGAGATGAAATTGTACTTAGTTATGGGTCATCTTATGGGTAGACAAAACTTTAATATCAAGATCAAAGAACTCAAATATAAACTATCTCCTGATCACTGCACAGTACCTTCAATATCAATCTTCAGTCAATTGTCAACTACAGTATTTCTATTTATAATATTATATCACTCTTTCATTTTTTGCCGATTTGTGTCTGTTGCCGACGTACATGTAAAGGCGTAAATGTATTTTGACAGATCTTGAGATAAACTGCCTCAACAGAATGATGTAAATAAAGGGCTGGACCGAATTCTTGAAGATAATACCACAGTCGGTGCACCATCCGAGCTATATCGTCATAGAAGAGACCATAATCATTAAAACGTTTACTAAAAGTCTAACAAAGGTATCTGAGTAAGCCTTTTCTTCTACGTAATTATTTTAGAAATTCTCGATTGGCTGATCCATCCCTGCATGTGTTTTTTTTTCCAAGTGAGAGATAGATTCCGTTAATTTGATGATGACCTGTGTTTTGTCATGTCGTTTAAAGACATTTGTCTTAATTTACTGCGGTCAATATTTAGTTAATATTAGGAAATTCAGCTTAATATGTTTGGTCTCTGGATTTGCCATGTTGCGTGAAATAATAGGAAAGTCTCTAAAGTTCTTCTTCCACTACATGCATAATTATTCTAGGTTTTATGTTAGCTAAAGTAGGGAAGTGTTATCGTTGGTAACGCTGATAAATCCCTATACGTTTACATGATACTAGTATATCGCGTCATTGTGGCGTAAACATACTGTTGAGCATATGTTTCAAGGTACAGTGAAAATCAATTGTATATAAAGACCATGCCAGGGAGCAACAAAATATGGTTCTTATACACAGGTGATCTTTATATACAGACTCAATAACGTGGAAAGTATACCCCTGGGGACCTGTAAAATGTCGTCTTTATATTAAAGCAGGCGGTTTTTATATCCAGGCTGTCTTTAGAGCAGGTTTGACTGTACATGTTATTATTTGGAGGGCCGCCCTCCTCCTCGTCTGATGCATGTCAGTCCGTCTGACGCCCGACCTCTGCACAACATGGGGGCCTCAGGGCTTGTTGGGGGACCTCAAGACTTAATTAAGCCAGAAGCTATTTTTGACGAGTGTATGTGCACGTATATTTGTGGTTTCGAGCCAACAGGTGAAGAATTTTTTTTCTTTGTATTACAGCTGAATTTTCCTGCCTCACCCTGGCTAAGATCCTAGGCAAACGCCCAACCCCACCCGTCTTGGACGAAAAAGCACACACAGCGTCATGCTTACAGCAGAAACTGGCTTATAACGCCTCAGGACATCAAGGGGCCAGCGGTCCACCGGTAGCCGCAATGTAAATGGTCACTCAGTGAAGGTGATGCTTACCGAATACCTCTGTCGTTACCGACGGCCAGACAGCCCGCGTCATCGTCTGGTCAGGTGGGACAGTTTGTAAATATAACCCGTTTGCACGGACGCGGAGGCAATGAAAAGCCGGTCTGTTATGGCTAAATGTAATGTTTGTATCGGTTCCCGCTCCTGACCCGTAATGGAAATTGGTTTCCACGACAGGCTGCGAATACGTAAGTACGTAACGGGGTTAATGGATATGGAAGTGACCGTTTTGGTCACATGTTAAGCTTAGAGCGCTTGTGGGCGGACGACTGTTATATCCACGTGCCTCTGTAGGCAGCAGGACATCCGTAGCAGATCAATGGGGGAGTGAACGGACCGGATAAAATCAGATATGGGCTCGTCTTCCTGTCCCAAACAAATCGCCCCCCATGCAGCCACGACGGCGGGTATTCGTCATCTTCGCGAAGTACAATGGTCCGGGTTCGGTCAGCATTGCCTCGGCAAACAGTGTGACTGGCAGGTTTGCTTAATTGATCAGCTAATCAAAGAGATCATTTGCTGGAAGATGTGACGCGAGGCAGTGAAGTTTTCTGCTCGGGTTCGTCGGTTCACCACATCTCGCCGATGGCACAAGGAGTTTCCCTTCCAGTGTGGAAGTGGGATACCGAGTTAATGCCCCCTATGTGCTTATGCATGGTTCTCCTGAGTCGAGCTAAGCCCGCGCTGCCTTTCTTGGAAGCAATGGGACCCAAACTCGGGACAGGGGCAAGGCTCTGATACTGGCCGATTATGTCACTGGCTGTGGCTTTGTGGACGTAGCTTTACGGGGGCTGCTGGGACCTTGTGCGTCACGATTCCCCCCGAGAAGAGGGGCACCACGCCGGAACGGGACACTCGACAGCGGACTATTATAGGATCTTCTTTCGACCGCTTTTGGCTAGTTATTTTCACGCTTAAAACGAGAAGGGGGAAGTGTTTCTGCTCTAGCATGGATCATGCGAGTTATCGCAATCAACTTAATACGTCTTTTGGGTACATTCTGCTTCGCAGACTGGTTGGAGCCAAGTGATAAGGGTCCCGGGGAATGTAAGAGACTAAAGCGTTGTATTGTTGTGCCGCGATCCTGTGTAGCCCAGTGATTGGTAAAGTGAACTTTGGGATATCGCACAATGGATTCCGGCATTGTACTCAGCTGGCTGAAGACATTACAGTTACAGAGATATACTCAGGCCTTCGTCGACAACGGCTACGACGACTTGGAAATATGCAAGCAAATCGGGCATCCGGATCTGGACGCAATCGGTGTATTTGATCAGGTCCACAGAAATCGGATCCTCAGGGCAGTGGATCGCCTCCGACAGGAAGGGGGCGTGGCCGTATATTTCACCCTGGAAAACCCGTTCGAAAATAGTAATCCAGATACACCAGAGTATGACGATTTCGGGTCATTGCACGGATCCGACAACGAGGACGAGTCCGGAATTCAGTCCGATTTCTCTCTGGATACGATCGAATTCCGACACAATTTTCGGGACGACGCCAGGGAGTGGAAGAAATCCCGATGCCGGTATCCCGAAGAGGAGACGACTCCTTTATGGGACGATGCCGAAGAGCACGTCCGGGTTCTTCACTGGCCCGATGAAGACAACGACCTGGATCATATGAACGGGAATGTGACTCATCTGGGCTACGGCGATCGCCTGCCAAGCAGGCCGCCTCAAGGGACAAGATCCAGGGTGTCAGATTATGTAAATGGCGACATACACACGGATGAGGTGAGTGGTGACAGAGATAAGCGACTATTGTCATGCAGTATGAAAAACTGAGTCACGGCTACTGGCGTTTCGTATCACGACGTATAATATTTGTTAGTGCTTAGTGTGTCCCGGCGCTTGTCAAGCGTAGAACGTAAATATAGCGAGAGTAATCAGTTTCTAGGAAATGCATGCTAGGATGAGTGACGAACGTAAGTGCAAATACGACAAACCATTCATATTAGCATTGAGTGAATATACATAAGTTCGTATGCCTCTCTCGCTTTTTCTCAAGGTAATCGGAAACGTTTTTTTCTATGTCCAGCGGAATAAGTTGTGTACATTCGAAAAAAAAAAAGAGAATTTGAACAGGTGGGGCTGGAGACATCCCATTATCCAAACGGAAGGCCGCATTCTTGGTGACCCTTTCAAGGGTTTTTCGCACTTCACAGGAAAACTAGAACTAATGGCGATTTCACTGCAGGCTATCCAAACCTTATTGACTTTTTACCAATTATATCGTTATTGGAGACGCAATCTGCTGCAATTTATTGAAAGTACTTTGCCCCAGGCGATACCCGACATCAATTAAAGCAATCGTCTCCGCGTCCCGTTTTGCACATTTGACACAACATCGAGCCCGCAAAGAGACAATTAGAGTACGTTTGTTCCTCGATGCGTAGGTCTGACAGCGGTCACATGGCATGCAGGTAGCATGTGTGGCAATAGAAGTGTTCGATCTTGTCAATGTTTAGAAAAGCAGAGATAAAAAGAGAAGAAAAACAAAGAAGAAGCAACGAACAAAAAGCACTGACAGAGGATCGAGTTTAAATGCAAAATTACGTCAGCCCCATGGGCAGATGGAAATTGCCTTGAGCTACATGCACACGGCCTCTGGGAGGCCATGCTACTGCTAACTACTGCTGCTGCTACTACTACTACTACTACTACTACTACTACTACTACTACTACTACTACTACTACCACCACCACCACCACCACCACCACCACCACCACCGCCGCCGCCGCCGCCGCCGCCGCTGCTACTGCAACTACTACTACTGCTGCTGCTGCTCCTCCTCCTCACCTCCTCCTACTCCTCCTCCTCCTCCTCCTCCCCCTCTTCCTCCTCCTCCCCCTCTTACTCCACCTCCTCCTCCTCCTCCGCCTCCAACTACTACAACAACAACAACAACAACAAATACAACTACAACAACTACAAAAACTAATACTACAACAACAACAAATACAAAAACAAATAAAAAAAAACAAAAAACAAAAAAAA
>JAAUYG010077463.1_pt1 | contig 10873 bp, 9 predicted proteins | sample 7278091 | NCBI WGS metagenome assembly JAAUYG01 (sample SAMN14350201, study PRJNA611818) | marine sediment metagenome | isolation source: surface marine sediment (0.6m) | place: French Polynesia: Moorea | collected 2018-08
AGAGAGCAGCCTCCCCGTGGCGCACCCTGGGTATCAGGTCTTGTCGGACATTTTGTTCAGACTTGGCCTGATAGCAAATGCTCTCACACAGTGCAGTTCCTAGACTGTAGCGACTGGAATTGACGTTGCAATCATTATCACCTGTTTTGGCACGGTATGGCCCTTTTGGTGTTGATGTGCCGTTAAACTTCGATATCACTCTCACTCACTCACCGGTGCATTATACATGTATAAGAGTATCTACGATAGACGATAGTGTATACACGTAACCAGCTGAACTAACTTATGCTGGCTAGGGTATCGACTGGCGGTATTATTTCTGGCCAGCTATTAAAAGCGAACAAAGATACACACATCGACTGAAAGCTGATATACATGCATGCTGTACCTAAAATAGGATCAAATTAGCACATGTACAAGTATACGCTCACGCACGTCTAGGGTCTTCACGCACATATCGTGCACATAGCCTTGGCCACGGTCGAGTGGTGTATGTACTTCATCAAAGTCCAAAAGTCAAACAAACGTCTCGAGAACGACCGTGGTGTTGGAGTGTACTGACCTCGCTCAGTTAACAGGTGTGCACGCAAGGGATACACAAGCCATGTTTTCTGTGAAATCTTTCCTATTTGTGGTGGGCCTTGTGAGTGCCCTGATCTACAGATGCTTTCATCATGAGCCTATCAAGCTGAGCAGAATCGTGACCAAGGAGAAAGTCGACCGTCGTTATGATTACGTAGTGGTCGGGGCAGGGGCCGCCGGCTCCGTTCTGGCGGCAAGACTGACTGAAGATCCAGACACCACCGTACTCCTCCTCGAGGCCGGGGGAGACGATACTGTAGATCCAGAATGGCAGGCTCTGGACAAATCGCTGGGAATGTGGGTTCCGGATTGCCCTATCAACTGGGCGTACCGAATCAACAGGCAGACGAAATCCCAACTCTCTATGTACGACCAGCGCAGCACATGGCCGGCCGGCAAAGTTCTCGGAGGGAGTAGCACCATAAATGGAATGCTCTATGTCAGAGGGTCCCCGTATGATTACGACAGATGGTCACGTGACGGAGCGGAGGGGTGGTCATTTAAGGAGGTGTTGCCGTATTTCATCAAGTCGGAAACAAACCAATATATTCATGAACTGGATTATGGTTTCCATGGTGACTCGGGACCGATTGTAGTGTCACATGGAAACGAGACATATCTCCAGGAAGTTTTTCTGGAAGGGGCCCGGGAACTGGGATATGCTGCAGGGGACTGCAATGGAAGACGTCAGGCAGACGTATTTTCCTCCTTACAGAACAACGCCATTGACGGCGTACGCTGCAGCACGGCTTCGGCGTATCTGCGTCCGGCAATGTACAGAGAAAATCTCCATATTATCACCCATGCGCACGTGACGAAAGTACTTTTTGAAGGTCGCCGCGCTGTCGGGGTGAGGTTCCTCCACAAGAACCGTTACCAAGACACGTACGTTGACAAGGAAGTTATACTGTCGGCCGGAGTTATAGGGTCACCCCACATCCTTCTTCTATCCGGGGTCGGGGAGCGGAAGGAACTATCTCGCTTCACAATTCCCGTCATCGCGGAGTTGCCAGTCGGTCGTAACCTCCATGACCACCCGATGTTTGTTGGGCAGGAGTACGTCATACCGGAAGCTTGGCCGCTGACACGTGGCAAGAACGAAGGCTGGTGGAAGAGGTTTAGACGCGACGTTCTGCAAAAGTACGCAGCAGAGAACGCTATTCGAGTAGTTTCCCATGGCTATGTTCGAACCCCTAACCAGCCCTCCTCGGATCCGACCCCACACATCCAGATCCAGCTGCTGAACTCTCTGCTGGGCAGCCAACCCAATTCTGTTCATACGAAATTCACCAATCTGAAAAATGAGATCTATGAAGCATTGCACAAGGGCGTGGAAGGAAAAAGCGGCTTCCTTTTCCTGATTGTCCTTCTGCAAACCAAATCCATTGGATATGTCCGGCTAAACTCGACAGATCCCCTGGAACAACCTGAAATAGAACCAAACTACCTGGCGGATTCTAATGACATATCATCTATGATCCATGGTATCAGGACGTACCAGAGACTGGCCAATACTAGCAGCTTTAGGAGGCTCCTTCCTGAGCAGATCCAGAATGCACATCCAGAATGCCCAGACTACGACACCGATTCCTACTGGGAGTGTTACATCAGGCACACGGCGTTCACAGGATTCCATCCCGTTGGCACGTGTAAGATGGGGGCTCCAGATGACCCCAGTGCAGTGGTTGACCCCCAGCTGAAGGTCAGGGGGTTGGAAGGCCTGAGGGTAGTGGATGCCTCCATCATGCCGACTATAGTATCCGGAAACACTCATGCCCCCACAATAATGATAGCCGAAAAAGCAGCAGACATCATTAAGGGAGGTCACTAAGTCAAATTACATTTATATTAATATGTTTTATCGAGTTAAACATCAGTGGAATTTACACCATTGTATATATTTTCACCAAGTGACATATACGCCTATAGAGGTTATTAGGTTCCCTTTAATTTCATTGCTTTTATACAATAGGAAGTATTTGGCGCCACAATTTCGCAATATTAATAATCGGTTTCATTCGGAAGCCAAACTACATTTGGTCCTATGACTACCCTTTAGCCAATCATATTGAGTATATTGCGACATATAAAAGCTCCGCCAATCGTGAGGTGCCCCTGTTTTCGCGCCTTTACCTTTCTTTCGGGTATCTTCGCAATATTTTCCCGCCAAGGGGTTTAAAATACTCTCTATTGCATATTGCATGAAACAAGTTAGTCTACTAAATTATTCATCCTCGCATTATTCATGTTGTTGTTCAGTGATTGCGTTTTCCAGCAGATGACGCTCATGTGTGAACACACCACATAAATAAACCTCTTCTCAACATAAATCCATATACGCCCCATGATAGTTTATTTGAGATGGACAAGTTTCAGTTTGCACGGGTGTGTATGTTGGATAATAAACTGAATATCCATGTAATCTAACGTTGTTTGAACCTGTAATTATGTATCACAATTGCCTACCTGATTGCATTAGTCCGTAACTATGTTTTTATCACATAATATATGAACACTAAACATAGCAATTTAGTGGAGTGTTGACAGTGACTGGATTGTATGTTTTCTTACAAGAATGGAGTAGTTTTTATGGTGGTTCAGTATTTCAGGGAATTTTGAGAGCTTTAAATTGCTGTATAAAACCAACCTACTTGACAATGTACAGAGCGGCTGTTCACAATGATAAAATTTGATGTATCCCGGTCCATACGCCGATATGTGTATTCACACCTTAGGACACCAAGTGTGTCATTGGTAACTGGGTCGGCGGATGCTTTTAATAATTAAAAAAATAAGTTATCCATTAAAGTAACACAGGCCACATTCCTCAAAGTTTTCTTAATCAATGGCTACTAGACCTTGTTACACATTCCGGGATCTTACACCAGGGCACAGTGGAAAATTAAGTTAGATTAAGTTAGACGGATCCAGGAGACTAAAGATATGTACTGAATTGTGAACTGACCTTAATGTTCAGGATCATCGTTTGTCAGTAGGCCTATGACAAAGGACTGGAGAAGATGTCTCTAATTTCTAAGTTGTTTTTCTTCCATGTTTTTGAAGGCCAGGTTCCACCCGTTCAACAAAGTACAACCAAACACTCGGCGGCATCAACATGAACAACTAGACAGACGGTTGTTGTACAACACGAGGGGGGCATCCCGGTTGGCAAAAAGATACTACACCCTTATCATGCTTATCAGGGCCCTTGAATTGACCCTTCAATGTCAGCCAAGGTCAAATGTAGTGGTGCAAATACTCGATGAAAAATGACCCCAGCCAAACCATTTTTATCTGTCCCTGTAGACTGTCCATAAGCATGTTTCTGCAAAATATCAGCCCAATCAGCCTTTTCATCAATATGTTAGGACTTGCTGAGTGCTTTTTTTGAGTAATTTTACTCAAATAACTCAATGAAAAATGACCTCAGCCACACCATTTTTAACTGTCCCTGTAGACTGTCCATAAGCATGTTTCACTTTCTGCAAAATATCATAATCAGACTTTTCGTCACTATGTTATGACTTACGGAATGTTTTTTTGAGTAATTGTACTCAAATAACTCAATGCAAAATGACCGCACAAAAACCATTTTTAACCTTGACCTGAAGGATGTTGGGAAGGATGTCCATCTGCATGATTCTGCAAAATTTCAGCCCAATCGGATTTTGTCTTCACCACAAACTGGCACCGAATGTGCAGCGGAAGAAAAAAATAAAATAAATTAAAAAACAAAACAAAAACAAACAAAAAAACCAAAAACAAACAACAACAACAAAAAAAAAAAGTCGGGAAGCCCATAGGGGATCCCGTCGGGGGACGGGAGGCCCCAATAAAATGTGCAGGCCGACCCTTCGCCCCGGGCCCTTCGCGCTCGAGTCCGACAGGTTCTGTTGGGGGCGGTGGAATAATCATACATCCCTTTTTAGGGACGACTCATTATTTATGTTACTATCGGGAATAACGCTCTCGGTGTTTTAAATAACGTCATCCATTCGTCAAATATTTGTGGATCAACGCTCCGTCATATTATACATGACGCAAGACTCATAGTTCATTTATTTAAAAGAAATTCTGTAAGAAGAGAATCCTAAATAAAATATCACAGATAAGTCTGCCGGTATAATCTTCCCATCCTATGATGTCATTAGCTATTGGACTCTCCCACTGTCAAACCGAGGCCACTACATGAAAACATTCCGTTGCACATGTTTATGAGCTGTTATGTTTGTATTGTAAATTCTTCACCGGGTGCATGGCTCGGACGTCAAAACATTTGTGGTCAGATGTGACCGCACAGATCCTTAGGTAACAAAGATATTGGTGACAACACCTAGATGTTTCACGCGGTCAATAGGTGCGTCATGGTACATGGGTTTCTGGCATTTTATCAATGCAATTGCAGTGATTGTGTTCATGTTTTTGTCGGACGACTGACGTTGTGGCTTCACCTGTTCACTGATGTTGCACGTCTGTGTGGTAATTGAAGAGATCAGTGATTAATCACTTATCAGGTGGGGCCAACAATAATGACTAGTAACCTTTTATCATTTATGTCTTTTTAAAGCGTTGGCTTAATTTAGTCTTCAGCAAAATGCAAAACCCCCAGGGCAAAACCTAGCCTTAAGCCTTCTGAAGTTCTGAGAACTTGGGCCTGTTTCTGCAACCTTAATTTTCAATTACAAATTTATTGGAGCTTATAGCAGTATGTACCTGAGTTCTATCATCTGATCACTGATGATCAGTTAATAGATCAGAGGTGTGGATATTACATTTTTGTTCATGATATAATACAGAGATACTTTCATGGAATTTAATTATTACTTTATTTCCATTAACATGTTAAAATAACTGTATATATATATATCTGTTACAGTATTGTTTCGGGTTATCTGTATTTTATAATTTAAAATATGTGTATAATTCAAGCATCTGACTTTCACGGTAATATTTTATCAATACAACTGCATGTGTGACAACCTGTAGAAGCGCACAAGATTTCACTTCTATGTACATATGTTTTACCCTATGTGTTCCAGAATATTATTTTGAGGACCTGCATTCGAGGCATATCTGGCCAAATTTCCATTACTGGTTGCTGCTGCACACAACACCAGCCAGAAAATATAATCTGTAATGGCCTCCAGCTCTGTCAGTCAAGAGAGCCTGGACCATGATGATTATGAGCTATCGGCACGACGTAGTCGAGTCCGAACCATTCGCGGACGCAGTATGCCACACAAAGCAGAATCTGTGGAAACAACTGACGACAAAGATTTGGACAATGACATGGATTTTGATTTTAAAGAAAATGCTGATGGCTTGGGTCATTGTTTGACTGTTGGACCATGTGGCCATGGACATGGAGAAAGCGAATCCCCAACACGTTTAGCTGGCCGAATCAAAGAAAAGCGAGGGAGGCCCAACCACCTTCATTCCCACCATGTCTATAGAGGGAAAGCTGCAAAAGATAAGCGGAAACTGCGGGAAAAACGAAGAAGCACTGGCGTAGTGCATCTAGCTTCAACAGAAGTAAGCAAATACTTGTCTTGAATGCATATATGTGCATGGAAACCCTGAAAGTTTGACCACCATGATTATACCTACTTTTGCTGTGAGCATTAATACTAATGGCTTCTCTGTCATAATTACAATCATCATGATTAGCTTGGAGCAAAGTGGTTTCTGTTTGAAATACTGGCATAATTTTTGAAATTTTCATTTATTGATCAGCTCTTCCTTTACTTTGTCTGATTGATATTTCATAGAGATTTCTGTTCAGATGGCTGATGTATGAATTCAGTGTTGAAACAATTGGGTCATAGGTAGTCATGCAACTATTGAGTGGATGGGAGAAGCATTAGCAATGGGTAATCTTCTTTTCCATTTTGTATGCAGAGTACTGGTGATTCACTGGATGAAGAAGATAAAGATGTAGAAACGCGAAAAAATACGTCATATAATGAGATTATTGATGCAGATAATCCTCAGACACCTGAAGAGGTATGTGATAAAATTTAATTACCTACAAAGAATTATTATGCCACGAAATACTACGTATTTGTATAAAAGATAATCAAACGAGACCATGGACACTTCAGCCCATATTTGGTCTGTTATTTGGTCAGTTGTGCCAGTTCACGCAGAAGCAATCTGCCACAAACTACTTTGTGACCTGGTATCATCTGTTTTGTATGTCCAATTATATAAATCTATATAACATACCAGACTGCACGCCGACCAGAATTTCTTCCTCTGAGCAAAATATACATGTAAATCCAACAAAATATGCACACGGGTCAAATTTTGGTCGACTGCGCAGGCATTGTAAAGCAATACATTCCACTGTTCCACTTACCGACCTTATCCAATATTTTTCACAAATCTATCAATAAAGCTGTCGCTTTTAAATTACACTAAAATAGTTATTGTTAGAATTTTTCAATGCCCAGGATGTAAAATAAGTAAAATAAGTCCAAGATTGTAGCATATATACTGACTGTGGCTTAAATAAATGCCGATTGAAATCTCGAGGCAACGCTCAGTACACATGGTAGAAGCTTCTTTATGGCCATCGGTGTGGATGTTTATGGAAAAAATCGATTCTTTTAGGTTTTTAAAAATAAAACAAGCATCTTTTAATACCAGCCTCGAATTGCTCTGTGACGTGTGTGTTTCCAGCTTGGTTACTTTAAATAAATAAATATACCAAATTTGTATAGCGCCAAATCCAAGATGACATCTTGCCCTAACATCTTGCTTTTGTTAAAATATGAAATTCTTAATTGTTAAAATTAAGAATTTCCCTTTTAATTTCACGATCTAAAAGAAGCATTGACTTGATTTCGCAGAAATGACACAACAAAGTACCCCTTCCTGATGAAGTCCACAGTTTGAAGCCCCATTCATATATTTTCAATCAAATGAATAATAATATAAATATTCCAATACTAGAATATTTCCCTTTAAACACATGTGATTCAAGTATATTTTAACAAATAGGCACTGCCTTTTACCCATAACTGTGATTCAAGTATTGAAACAGGGAAACCTCTACATAAAAGACCACTAAGCAACATGCAAGAGACTTAACAAACTGCAGTCCAAATACACAGGTTGTCTTTATATTAACATTCATTTGACTGAAAATTTATGAATGGGGGCTTCAAACTATAAACTTCATCAGGAAGTGGCCTTTATATTCAGGTGGTCTTTAGAGCAGATTTCATGGTATATTTTAACAACTAGGCCTTGCCCCTTCCTTATAACTGAAGTTGAAGACATTTGAAGCAGTTGAAACCTGGGTAGGCACAAGCTGACAGTTTTACTACATGTACTATGCTCTTTCTACATGTGTTCCAGGAAAGGAAACTATATGCTGGAAGAAGTGGGCGCAACAAGAGGTACCGCTGAAGGAATTTTTTGTCTGCATTCATTGATGTCTAACTCCTTTCCAAATTGGCTCTCTTTATTACAAAATAGAAAATACTGTACTGCATCACAGCTATTTCTATTTAACCTATATTGATCACCATGCTTGGTTCGAGCTCTTACATGTAGGTAATACTGCATCAAGGCATCACCTTCATGAACAATGGTGAGACTAGGAAATTATCTGCATTCATTATTTTTTTCTAGATTTGAATAGAGTGCTGCTTAGGGGGAGGAACATAGGTCTACTGGCTATCAGGCATTTAGGCATGTTGCGAGTGGGGCTTTATTTATAGGCGGTGCCCATCTTTAAACAAGAATACAGTTGGTTTACTATTTCGTGTGTCAACCAAGTTCCGTCTAATTTCTCATCATTTTACGTTTCATTTTTCCTATTTTTCAGTCCATCCGATTTGGATGCTGATTTAGAGGATAATCAAGACTATGACAGCACCGTGAGTCAATCAGAGACTAACCTCACCACGATTGGTCAGTCTCCACAGCCGACCGTCACTGGTCATGCTAAATACTCGTTGCGATCCTCCCCCAAGCTGTCACGTTCTGTGCCTACCACCGTGCACCATCACAGTCATGGGCGGGGTTACTCCCACAGCACCACGCATGGGCACGGGCATAGAGTGGATGATTCCATCAGCCGGCCGCTCTCACATCCCTCACGATTTCGTGAGCACGGCCAGTCATTCCAAGGTGCTGTCCACCAAGCTGCAAGTGCTGGGCTCCAGAGCCGAACCCCTGGAAGAGGCCACACAGATGGCAGGTGCCTGGGATTGGCTAGTTTCCGGGAGCGAGCAGCAAGCAACAGTGGCGGCAGTTCAACTGAAAGCAACTGCCTGACGAGAAAGGGCAGTCAGGAGTCGATGGAGTCAAGATTGTTGGCTAAAAATGTGGAGCTGGAGAAGGTAGGGAAACCCAGCACACATAAATTTAACACATATGTTGTGTATCATTTACTGGTTAACACAATCTGTTATATAGAAGCAAATTACAGGAATTATTAATAGCAAAATCCCTACTTAAAGTAAAATATAAGCAAGAAAGACTGTTAGAAAGGCAGAAAAAACACCGGCCCACAAAATTTTAATGCTGGGTTTCGTTAAACTTTGCCATGGCATGAAAACTCAGGTAAAGGCAATGTCTAACCTTGTTTTGACCTTTTAAGGTCACTCGTACATATCACAATGACGTTTAAGTTCACCATCCACTATGTCATATTAGAGTTCAGCATTAATATATGCCCAAACTGTACTCCTTTCTTTGATATAAGGATTTGAAATTTAAGTGAGCTTGAATATCCAGCTGAAGGTCAATCCAATGGAACAGTTGGACTGCCATGTATGACTTTCTGTTTTAACTGACCTTTTAGTGTTTAAGATTATTTTGGGGGTCGTTCAGTGCACTTGTCTCAAAATGGCCTATAGCTTGAAAACAGCTGGCCATAGAGAGAAACTAGTAGACAGTCAGTTTCCTGCAGCGTGAGAGGGAATCCCGTTATTTAGCATCAAAACATGGGCATTATACATGTCTTTATCACAGTTACATGTCTGTAAGTCATTAAACAGTATATATGAGTTTGTGTCAGCACAATATTAGCATGGCACTTACATGCACTTAGAGATAACTGTTATGACATATGACCAGTATTGTCCAAGGATTTCAGAGTTACTGTACGGAATACAGTTTTTTACATTTTTTTTTGTAAGTGGAACGAAAAGGCATATTATACTGAAAACTTTCCCCAGGGTGTATGATAACCAAGGGAAGTCTTTTTCCAAATATGAAAGTCATCCATGAATATTTTCCAATGTTAGACCAGATTTTGTGGTGACTGGATGCCAAACTTTGTCCAGTCCTGGTTTTGACATTGAGTGACTGTCCCTCAAGGTCACACAAGGTCAAATCCAGTAGCATGGCTCAACTCGCTAAATATGATTTCCTATTAGTGTCTAGGGGTCTATCTCTAATGGTTTGTCAATTATTGAGGGTAAACAAGTCTTAACAGAAATTAATAGGGTAAATCATGTGTACCGGTACTTTGTGCACACTATGTCGGCCACAATAAGGCCAATAAGTCCCAGGGATGGTTCTTAACTAGAGATAACGTTTGTGACATATGACCAGTATTGTTCAAGGATTTTCAGTTAATACACGGAATACGCCTTTTCAATTTTTTTTTTGTGAAATATAGTGAAAAGGCACATTACAGTGAAAATCTCCCCCAGCATGTATGACAACCTAGGGAAGTCCCATTGAAAGTCATCCATGAATATTTGCCAATGCTAGACTCATTTTTATTGAGGCTTAGTGCTAAAATTTTGTCCGAATTGTGATTGTGTCCTTCAAGGTCACTCAAGGTCAAATCCAGTAGCAAGGTTGAGCTTTCCGTATATGATTTCCTGTTAGTGTATAATAGTAACTAGGGGTCTACCTCTAATGATTTGTCCAGTATTGACTGTTAAAAGTATTAACGAAAATTAGTAGGGGACTTTATATGCACACCATGTCAGCTGCAACCACACCAATACATCCCAGACAGGGTACTTACCTGGAGATACACTCATGAAATATGACAGTTATTGGCGAATTATTTTTGGACTCACTGCATGCAGAATTGTTTTAAGCATTTTTTTTCTGCAAAATTGAGCAAAAACCGCTTGACATCAAAAATGTGTTATAGCCTACAGAAGTCCTATTAGGTAGATAGATAGATAGATAGATAGATAGATAGAATGTTTATTCACACTTTCATTAAATATAACAAAAGATTATACATCGAGATAGTAAAATGAAAGTGTCGGTCATCCAGATAGCTATATAATAGCTAACGGGCTGGATGCCTTAA
>JAAUYG010291660.1_pt1 | contig 10873 bp, 16 predicted proteins | sample 7278091 | NCBI WGS metagenome assembly JAAUYG01 (sample SAMN14350201, study PRJNA611818) | marine sediment metagenome | isolation source: surface marine sediment (0.6m) | place: French Polynesia: Moorea | collected 2018-08
AAAGAAGGTGACGCACAACTATGAGATACGCAAATTGTTTTTCGATTCATCAGACACAGTCCTCTTTGCTAAATTCGTTCTGTGCAAACAGATGATGAGAATGCCATTTGCTGGTTTCGCAATTGTCGAACAAGTTTTGCAGTTGTTGAGAAGCTTGTCAACAGAACAGAAGCTTGGGGTCGAGGGGATGACAAGTGATGTTTCGGAGACAAAAAGAAACTGATTTGTTTGCAAGAAAGTGTGACCGAACTGAGCGGAGAGGACTGTGTTCTGATCAGATTGTGTTCGCCTTATGGAACGACTCGAAGAATGCACATTGCAGCGGTGACCTTCCCTCTGCCACCAGATGGCCCCACCTGAGTCTCCACCTCTTGTGGGTACCAGAGCGTCACGTGGCCTGAGAGGAAATGGCTGCAGTGCCAGGCGGTAATGAAATATTTTTGAAGACCGCACGAGTATTGCAGGGTGCAAAAACATGAATTCACTTGCACAGTTTAGCGTAAACCCCAATTCTGTGCTCTTATCCTCAGAATGTGGGGACCTGCTATGCAGTTGTTTGAAACTGTTTTCTTGGCCTTCTGGAAAAGTTCTATTTTTTGAAGAGTTTTGTTCGCAACTGAATTGCCAAAGTCACGAAGTGTGTTCTTATCGCAGCTTCCTTTGTGATATTTTGCTGGATGTGTGTTCTCTTGAGATTGAATGTTGCGCAACTAAAAGTAAAATTGCTCTTTTTTTGATGGAAAATTTGCAGTCACGCGTCCTTCAAAATTGTCAGGAAATTGAGATGGTTTTCCTTTTGGGGATCGGTTGTGTACTCCTGAGTACTTCTTTGTCATTTTGACCTTTTGTCCAAAATTTTGCGAACGTTTCCAGACATGTTGTGCAGCATTTTAAGTTTCAGTGAACACAACCAGCGCGTTTATCATGCAACCACCGGCATTTAGTTCTCACAGGAACTTTACTGTAGGAAGATGAGACACCTGGAAGAGAAACTACCCGCACCTTCAATTTCGCAAGAACCTTTGACAAAGACCTTTTGCCTTTCAATTAAAATAAGTCTAGTCAGCTGTGTATCCCACTGACGTTTGTGGAACGTTGACGTTTTGCGACAATGAACCTTTCGAATTCTGGATGAATGTTTTGCAGCTGCGTGTTAGGAACTGCAGATGCGGTCTTGGGCACGTGTCGATGTTTGATCCGTGTTTCTTGTGAATGGACTTGCACCCAAATGGGTCGTGATCTATATATCTTGTGCAAATGTAATTGGGCGAAAGCGACAAGCGATGTCAACGCGGTGAATGTGAAAGCAATCCGAAACCATTTCTGCTGCACTCTGGCATTCAGTTTTGTCATCTGAGAAAACTCTTCTCTCACATCTGTCGATAATGGTTTGCTTTGCAGAATGAAAGCATTGGTGTTGTCCTTGTGTTGATAGTTGAATACATATAGCTGCAGCTGTATGCACGTACTGCATGGATGATGCTTGTCCTAATCTTGACGTTAGTGGTGGAATGAAAATGTGCCAAGTGAAAACAAATCATGTCCTGGGACAACGCAACACGTACAGATTGTGCGGACCTTTTCTCTATTGTTCAGAGGAAACGGGAACAAGTGCACGGCACATATCCGCACGTGTTTCTGCCTGACTACGGCGTCTAAATTCCCCTACCTGTTCTGTTATGTGTGTACTGTACATTATGAACCTTCTAGTCATTTGTTTCGTGTGTGTATTGAGCATTTATCTAGTTTGACCGCCCTTGCTTCGTTCGGCTGGACCTGTTTTGCGTTGCAGACGAAGGGGCCGTTTTGATGCTTTTTCACTTTTGTTTTTCGGGCGAATAACACAAATGGGAGATGCATCTGTTTTTCTCAGCTCAGAAAGGACTGGTCAACAACACTGATTGTGAGCCCACAAATGTGCTAGAGAGGCCCAAAGGAAGCTGAAATCCCACCACCACTTGGCGGGGTTTCTTCACGTGGAAAACGTACCAACGATTACAGCTGCTATGACGGGAGGGAGGAAGGGTAGCATTATCCTGCACGACATTGTATCAGTCAGATGTAAGAAATCTAGTCAATTGGAGCTCTTCCGAAGTGTGGGACACCGTCGCGGATGGAGCTGAATTGCACAAGTTCGTAACGGCGTCAGTTTTGTGCGTTACTTGGAAATTGTTTCGGTTCTGTTTGTTTGGATGGTGCGTTTCATGCAAGCGAAGCATTGTGAACGACTCGGCATGAATAGTTGACCGCCCTCGTCAGCCTAACCCCATACTTTCTGTATTACGTGATTTTTATTCGAATAAAGTGTCATTTGCAGATGTTTTTGTTGGTGTTGAAACTTCCACGAACTGGTCCAACAAAGCCGAGTTTTTTTCTTTTGAAAAATTAGATTTATTTCAAAAGAGGGCACTGAAATATCATCCCGACAAAGTACAGAAAGATATTGTCGACATGCTCTACGGCTACTTGCGCGTCAAATCGGACGCAGCACGTCTTGATGTCAAACTTGCAACACAGAACAACTGCGCAGATTCAGTATTTTGCTTACAGCTTACATTGCATTCATAAAGAACATGTGCTTACGAAAGTGCACAAAATTGGACTGAAAAAAAACCTCGTTCCTCGTTACGCAAGGGACAGACGAGAAATCTTGTTTTTTGGAGATGCAGTCTCACTTTGTCTCTCTCCTTGAAGTCTTTAGTTTTCAAGAACATCGAATATTAAAGGAAACCGAACAAAATCGTGCATCTGGATTTTCATGTATTTTCCGTCGCGTACATTCGTCGTTTGTCAGCACCAATGAATGTCTATGCCACACGAAATAGTTTCAGTCAGCTTCACAAGTTTCACTCAAAAGTCTGGTTTTGTGGAGAGAAAATTCTTTCTTGCTCAAGAGTAGAGACCGTCCTGTCGATTGAATGGATAAACAAATCAACAAATTCAAAACAAATTATTTTTTCCACTTTCTTGGACAAATCGTAGCCCTTGGTTTTTGAATCATACCTGGTGCACCAAAGCAGCGCACCCGCAACTCTGACCATATATCTGCAAGACGAAATCATCCAAGTCTTAACAAAGGAATTTTCTCCCTGTACATGAACAATCGCCAATGCTGTCATTTTCCGTATAAACTGCTCTTCAAAGGTTTCACAAAAAGACAGAGAATCACTCCTGTTGCTTACTCTACTGAAGCTATGATCTATTTGATAGAAACGTCCACAAATTCCTCCACATAAATTCGCTAATCTGCTCACAAAATGGAGAAATCACCAACAGCGATGTTTTGTCGTGACGAACAAGAACGCAAACCGCGCTGGGCTGTCATTCAGGTTCATGGCACCTGATGGAGATCAGGAATTGTCAATCGTCGGGAAAAGATCCCTGTTTATGGAGTCCACACTTGGCCTATCTGTGGCTGATTCTAATCACTGAGAGAGAACGAGGGGGCTGCTAGTTTGACACGATGTTAGCACAGGGGTCACCATGCACAGCATGATTCGTTCCTGGTGAATTTGATGCGTCCAATCACCGGATTTAAACGTGTCCGTCAGAACCACTGTGTCAATTGAATGGAATGATTTGTCCTTTTTTATTTCATTGGGAGGGGTGCTGTTTTCATCATATGTCCGCGATGATTTCGCACTTGATGCTTTCTGAGTCAGAGGGTGAGAGGACGCGGGGTGGGGTGGGACAACGGAGCTTCGAGCGCTTCAGCGCCGCCTGCCGAGACTCCGCGTCCGCGTCAGGGAGGTCAGCGTTCTCTGCCGTCGGGTCTTCTGGAGGTAGGGCTGGGGCCTCCTCTTCCGGGGGCGGCTTTTCTTGACGGTTCTCGTTGTTGGTCTGCTGGTCACTGCTCTTGTCCGCGGAAGCTACGGGCTGTGGCTCAGGTTCCGGCGGGAGGTCACAGCTCTGCACTGAGGTGGTTCCCTCGCCCTGGCACTGCTCTCGGTCTGACGCCTGCTTCTGAGGCTCTTTTGGTGCGGAGCCACTGAAGGACGCGGACGGTCGCGGATGCGCGATCTGCGGGATCCACACTTCAACGTAGTTACGTGACGGTGGGGAAGGCGACTCCTTGCTGCCCGACCTCCGCGCGTACTTCACCGCTCCCGGCGATGTGCTGGGGCCGGGGGACGAGAACTTTTGGCCGCAACCGTGTCCCGCGCTACAACTAGGACAGGGGTTCGCCGAGGGGTGCTTGGATGTGCTGTTGGAAGGGCTGGGGCTGAGCGAAGGGTATTTTGGTGCGTTTGCAGAAGGACTGGGTGAAGGAGAATACTTGAGGGTGGAGGGACTGGGCGAAGGGGAGGAGAACTTCGGCGTACTGGAGCCTGACGCAGCAGACGGGCTGGGACTTGGGCAGGGACTGCTGCTCGCCGAGGAGGAGGCTGCGCCGCTGCACGGGAAGGAAGCGCCCCGCCTCTCCAGCCCCAGATGACCCGGTGCGCAGCTGTGACTAGCAATACTCGCACTGCAGGGTTCAACTGCAGGTACCGGAGAGTGCGCACTGGGGTGCCGGCCACCAGCACAACCAGATGTGCTGTGACTACAGACTTTTGCCCGGCTACACCTGGAGGCTGGGCTGGACAGGGGTGAGTTTTGCAGGGAGGAGGAGCGCTTGGGTGGTGGGGGAGACGGCAGCCGCGGGATGTAGACCTCGTCGTACACGTGGAAGTCCGGGGAGGCGCGGCGGTGCTGCTGGTGAGGCGGGTGGTGATGGTGAGGGTAGCGGTGCAGGGTGGAAGGTCCGGCCCACGAGGCGCGCGGACAGCGAGGTTGCCACAGCGCCTCGGCTCCATCCCCAACCGCGCATCCAGCAAGTGCAGGGTCCTGCTCCTCCAGGCCTCGCACATTGGGTGCTGTGAGGCTGCGGGGTGGTACCCCCTCCTGCAAGCCTGCTCCGCTCACACCCACCCCGACCTGCCGGAGCGATGTGAGGCTGGCGGGGGCGGACTCGAGCACAGGCGGGGACGGCATCACGTACCTCACCACGTCATCCGTGGGCGTCATGCTGCGGTAACCTGGGTTCACGTTCACGTAGATCTCAGACGGGTCGCTGGACAAATCTATTAGGTCTATGGATGTGCTGGCCGTGACGGGGCCTCCGGGGTCCAGCCCTGGTGGAGGAAGGGTCAGGTCCCCGACAGAGTGCGCTGTGTGCGCGCACACCTCGGAGACGGGCCGGGGCGCGCGGGAAATGCCCGTGACACGGAGGTGCGCGGGGGGCGGGGCGCTGCGGCGAGACACGTCGCAGTTGAGGCAGGTTGTGGTGCGGTGCGCAGAGGCCGTGGGGTCGGTGCTGGTGCTCGTGGTGCGGTATTTCTTGCTGTTCTGCGGCTGCTGCGGATGCTCGCACTGACACCGCGACGTCAGCCACCCGTGCGTCAACAGCAGCTGGTACTCACTCTCACTCACTCCGGGATAGGCCAAGTGTGGCTGCGCGAGTCAGCTGGTGCGCAGATGCACGACGCAGGCGCCTGCGCGACCCGTGCACAGAGCCGCCACCTGCAAACAGAACAGCACAAACTTTGCTCCTTGTCGCTGCCTACCTTGTCTGAGTGAAACTTTTTTTTTGTCCAATCATGCAATCATGAATTATTTTCCTTGAGCCTGTTTGTTTCGATGGACACAGAATCAGATTTAGATGTTCTTCTTGTCAGAATATTTTACCCAAGGATGGAACTGTGTGCGATCAGACCTTTCGGCCCCCTTCTTCAACGTGCAGATTCGAGAGCACCTTGCGTGTTATTCTGTTCTCTGTGACTCTCACCTTGGACCACTCGTTACTCTGTGGGTCGTAGCACTCGACGTCGTTGAGGTACTGCTGCCCGTCATACCCTCCCACGGCGTAGATCTTGTCGCCGAGCAGACAGACGCCGACGGCGTCGCGCGGGGAGCTGATGGGCGCCACCAGGGTCCACGTGTCCGTCTTCGGGTCGTACCTGCCGAACACAAGCACAGTTCACATTGGCTGGTTAAATCATCCGCGAAGAACATCAAAGTGAAGCAACTTTTTCTTTGTTGTATTCTGGACACTTGCACAGAAAATTGAAATGTTATTGTGATATATTTTTTTTTTTGACTCGCCGCAGAGAGAAACATGATTCCCACGAGCAGCATTCCCTGCAGATTTTTATCGATCCGAGATCCCAACATGGGAACTTCACACAACTCAGGTTGTTTTCATGTGCAAGAGCAGCACGTACCTCTCGACGCAGTCGAACCTGCTGGATGTCGGGTTGGACGCCGGCGCGTCATGGCCGCCCACGGCGTACAGGAAACCGTTACACGTCGTGACGCCGACGCCCCCGCGGCGTTTCGTCATGGGCGCGCACAGCGACCACTTGTTGGTGTGCGGGTCGAAGCACTCGACGGAGCGCAGGCACGAACTGCCGTCCCGACCCCCCACCACGTACAACCGGTAGGACTGGTCCTTCCTGCAACAGACAAGACCAGTCTGTGAGTGAGTCTTCCTTCGTTATTTTTCTCTTTAGACACAGCAGCTGTAGTTTCAATCGTACCACACGAGGTAGTTTGTTTGTTGCCAAAGGTCCCAGAAGATACAACGAAATCGACAAAAAGTGGTCATGCCTCGGAAACATTTCTTTGGAAACTCAAAAGGTTTTTCTTCCCTGTCCAAAGAAACAAAGTGAACTTACTTGGTTCCGAGCACAGCGACACCTGCCGTGCTGCGCGGCGTCGACATGGGCGCCACGTAGCTCCACTGGCGCGCCTGCGGGTCCCAGCGCTCCACCGTGTTCAGGTAGGACCAGCCGTCATGCCCACCCACCGCGTACATGGGACCTTCCAGCACCCCGACACCTGCAGTACAGAACAATATGGTTCATGTCTGTGCAAATTGGATGCACCCTTGTGAATACCCCACATGTATTTCCTGGCACACAACAAGGCAGGGCTACGTACCGAGTCCGTGTCTGTGCGTCGCCATGGGCGGCATCAGCGTCCACGTCTTCTTCTTTGGGTCGTAGCACTCAACCGTGTTGAGCGTCTTGAGGCCGTCGCGTCCTCCTACCACGTACAGTTTGTCGTCAATGACGGCGACGCCGAACTGCAGACGCCGTCCGTTCATGTTGGCGACCTGCGTCCACGAGTTGGTGCGCAGATCGTACTTCTCTATGCTGGTGGCACCTGCAAACAGAGCGTAGAAATGCAACACTTCTCTTCCTCAAAGAACAGGACAGAACATATGCAAAGGGCATTGAAAAGAGGTCATGTCGTCTTGTCTGTCAATACTTCAATGTGTTGTGATGAAACAGCCATGATTTCGAAATTTCACAAGTTAAATTCTACCAAACAAAATAACATTTGACAAGTTCAATTCTGTCAAAGACAGTTTACTCTACCCACCTTTGGTACAGTCCATGCCGCCGACAGCGTACACGACGCCGACGGTGGACTTGCGCGGCTTGGTGCGCGGGCTCTGCAGCGACAGACGACGCTCCGGCAGCAGGTGGTACTTGAGCGCCTCCATGATCAGCTCCTGGCACTCCCGATCCTCCTTGAACAACACGTTCGTCTCCACGTGGTCCGCGATGAACTGCAACACAGGACACAGTACACACGACTGAAACATCTAAATCTGTGTGTGGGAGGAGTGTGGTGGATGTGCATTTAATTTTTAATGCACACAGGCAACACAATATCCCTGTGATAGCTGCCGCCCAAGAACACCGTTAAGCCTGACTGACCTGTGGCGCCATCAGTGGCAGTTTGATATGTGCGAGTAGTTTGGCGAGATGTTTGCGCCGCGACGCTGCGTCGTGCTTCGCCCACGTGACCAGCGCGTGGAAGATGGTCTCCTCGTTCGGTACATTCAGGTCATCGCTCGACAGCAGCTTGCCTACGTCCTCTGGCGGCAGAATCAGGAACTCCTGGTTGCGCATCACGTCCACGAAGTGTTCCTGCAATCACAGTGCGCCACCACTCACATACTGACAACACACAGAATTGCAGAATTGTTGATTTGCCTTATCTTCTGTTGCCCTGATTACGGGTGAACAAAGAACACGACAGTTCCCCCTTTTGACTTTCCCTGAAACGCAGCACAAGGGGGCGTTGCTGTTCATGCTAAGAACGCGCCGACCCACCATGACGTAGTTGTTGGCGACCTTGTAGAGGTCGGCGCAGCCCTGCGCGTCGGCGAACTGCCGGATGCCGATACAGTTGGACGGGTGGAGCTGCTTCATGAGGAAGCCGCAGCACGCCTCGACCACCTCGGACAGCTGCAGCAGACACGCCGTGGACAGCAGACTCTCGACCGTCTCCTCCTTCAGATCTATCCGACCTACAACACAGAACAAAGTGACGATACATAAATTAGTGATCACACTTGGTGCCTTGAATAATTCTCTTCCATCTGTCTTGTCAGGTCACCGAAAAGGCAGCTTGGCAACATTTCTGGCTTCCCTCCATTCCGACAACTGAACTTGGTAAATACTCAGCAGAGACCTCACACTAAGTTTGCCCGAAAACACCAACAAAATGTCTTTGGTCTTGCAATGCAGCAATGCTCCCGATGACAAAACAAGAACAGTGCGCAAACAGTCCCAACAGCACACAACACGTGAAAAGAACCAAATTCAGAGGCAATTTGCCTGGAAAGGCCAATACGAATGACAGCTTTGATAAGCGCAGTCGTGGCCTCCCTAGCCATTCTGGCGCTGAATGCGACTCTGGGGTCCGATGACAATCTGTGTAAAACTCCGCGTTTATCCAACACTGCGGAGACTATTCACTGTGCAGTGTACACACAGCGGACCCTCTTCAACATGAATCGGCTGCGCAAACAGTGAGTGGTGATTTTGTCTGGTGCAGATTGACGGGCGCGCACAGATATTGAGTGGCTCCACTGTGTGTTTTGCTCCGCAGAGCGAGTCTCGAGGAGAGGCTGGAGATTCCTCATTGCGCTCAGTAATGAGCTGCTTTGTTGCGGCGCCGACTGGAACAACACAATTCACGCACTGATTCCGGTGCCGAGATTTCTTGTGCAGGATTCCAGACGCGGATTCAGGATTTTAGTCAGGAAGAAGGCTAATGCAACCATTGTGGTCGTGGCCGCATGTTTCGTTTCCATGTTTTACCCCAAAGCTGGAAACGCCAGATCAACGCATTCCCACACCCGACCAGCACAAACACGTGAAGGTTGTTGGTTTCTACAACTTGGGTTTCAGTTTTCATCAGCCTCTGCACCACTAGAATGTGTTGTGAAACGCTCACAAGGAAAAGAAAGAGGCAAGCACTTTTTTGACAAAACGCTTCAAACGCAGCAGTGATGACAAGCGCATAGAAATGAGGAAACGCGGGTAAAGTTAAGAATTTCAAAGGTAAAAGAGAACAGCACGAGAAAAGGAAATCATTCAGCAAGAAAGCAGAGCGCTCTGTGTGTACAGCTCACAGCCCCACCCGCCCTTTGCTTTCATGTTGCCATGAAAGGCTTCTTGTCTTAATTACGTAGTAAATGCAGCAGAACATGAACACTGATGTTTTGTCATTCTTATGGAGACCCTTGGGAAGGCAAACAAGAATGCGGGACGACGGTTTCTGTCTTTAGACCTCATCCACACTGGAAGCAACATGCGACGGGCGACGCGAAGAAATGGGCCCTGTTCCATTCTTACGCTTGTTGCCTCATGCATTGCTTAGCATGTGCAATGTGAACAGAACTGTTGTTACAACAAGAAGCTGCACGTTCTCATTTGCTTCGCCTCTCGCGTTGCGTCCAGTGTGCATGAGGCCCAAGTATCAAATTGGCTGTGGCTGCATCTCCATGAGTTCCAGGGTCATTTTTCCACTTTTCATACTTGTCAATTCGTAACGCGCACCTGGTGGGGAGGCCTTGTGTTGCGCGGAAATTTGAACAAGGAATCAATGAATAAAGAAACTGCAGTTTTGATTCCGTTTCGAGACGCCGAGTGTGGAGTTGCCGTGACCTTGGTGCAGGTGTGTGGATCGTGCTGCTGTGAACAACATCAGCCCAATGAAGCAACAAGAAAAGAACCTGAATGAAAACGCATTCCTTTTGGAGGCTGAACTGTCACTTCTGTGGAAAGCGGTGACTATCACCCCCAGATGAGAGTTAAAACCTGACCAGCTGACCCTGGGACTGTTCTGTCAGCGACATGAAGTGGACACAAGGCTGCACTTCTGAATTCAGGCAACCACAGAGGGGACTGGGTTTTGTCTCCCGAGAATGGAAAGACTGCTTGACGAGTTTCTCCTGGAGACAACCATTCTAATGGCAACGACGTTCTTTTTCACCATTCACTCCAATCATTCCTTCCGCCTGCTGCCCAGAACGACAAACTGGTTCCTTTCCGTTTGCTCGCACCACTGACTGACAAGAAAGGGTAGTTCCCCTCGGACACCATTTGAGTTTCCAGCTGTGGTGTTCTTAATTGTGAAGGTTGCAAAATGTGTTCTGCTCATCTCACATTGTCTCTGTGTTACAGGTTTGTTCACGGAAGCAAAACAACACTTCCCTTTCTGTGTTTTCTATTCGCCAGCCAGATAACTGGTATGGCCTTTATTTCAACAAAAACGAGGATAACAAGTTCAAGTCAAGTTCGAACAAGACCTGATTTTAAGGCAAGAGAACCAGTTAACACAGTCAAGTGATGGACAAAGTTCGCCAACACTCACACGGTACAATGATGAGTTAATAAAGACAAGTCAAGATGAATAAATGCTAACTGAAATAAAGTGCTCAATATAAAATGTCAATGTTTGACTAACATGCAACTTTTGCAATCTACAGTACTGCACCCAACTATAGTTATACCCAACAAGTCAAGATGAATAAATGTTGACCTAAACAAAGTGCTCAATGTAAGATGTCAATGTTTGACCAATACACAAC
>JAAUYG010124099.1_pt1 | contig 10872 bp, 7 predicted proteins | sample 7278091 | NCBI WGS metagenome assembly JAAUYG01 (sample SAMN14350201, study PRJNA611818) | marine sediment metagenome | isolation source: surface marine sediment (0.6m) | place: French Polynesia: Moorea | collected 2018-08
ATATTAACACTCTGAAGTTAAGGACCAAAACTTTCAGGTGTAACAAAAATATGTGGAGACTGATGAGCTGCCTTGACGGAGGTCTGCGCTCTCGGAGTGCCCTCTAGTATTAACTCATGCAACTGTTTCCTGTAAGTCTTAATTGTTCCTAAGATATTGTGTGACTTTTTTGGTCATGTCAGTAGGGCAGTTATTTTTATCCTCGTCATTCACCCCAGTCTATTCTTGAGTCTTCAATTAATCTTTAGTCTGTATCACTTCATACTGTGCATACGCATATATTTCCTCCCCAGTGTAAGTCCCCATGTGCTTGCTCAAATTTCCAGATGTACATGTATAGAAGTGTTTTCCGGGCCTACTAGTTGTGACTTTGCAGGTCCTGCGTTAAATTTCCACACAGATTGAACATGCTGAAGCTTGTGGGCCATATTAGGACTGTACATACTTTACACTTGAACTGATTCAGGATACCCACTGTGATTGAGTTCTCAGGCACTGCATTGAGCTTTCAGACCCATTGAATGTTCTCAGGTGCACTGTACAGTTATTAAAAGCAAATGCATCTTCCCATGGCGAGTTATACGGTGGTACTTTAAATGTATACACAGAACGAAATGTGAGACACATGTTGCAGATTTGAATGTTTTCTCAAGACTAGCTATGAGTCCTCTGGTGTCGCTTTAAACAGAGAGAGGATGTGAAGCTTGCAAGACACACGGTACACTTGAATGGTCTTTCCCCAATGTGCATTCTTAAGTGCGTCTTTAAACTTACAGACTGACGGAAGCTTGAAGGACACGCTGTACATTTGAATGGTTTCTCTCCAGTGTGAATTCGCATGTGGCCCTTCAAACTTCCAGACTGACTGAAGCTTAAGTGACATACTGTACACTTGAATGGCTTCTCCCCAGTGTGTTTCCTCATATGTAGCTTCACATTTTCGGCCCCAGCGAAACTTCTGAGACACACTGTACACTTGAATGGTTTCTCCCCAGTGTGGATTCTCATGTGATACTTTAAACTGCCAGACTCGCTGAAGCTTGAAGGACACACTGTACACTTGAATGGTTTCTCACCAGTATGAGTCCTTAAATGCTTCCTTAAGTTTTGACAACAACTGAAGCGTAAATGACATGCTGTACACTTAAATGGTTTCTCCTGAGTGTGGGTTCTCATATGTTGCTTCAAATTCCCAGCTTCAGTGAAGCTTTTGGGGCACACAGTACACTTGAATGGCTTCTCTCCTATGTGGACTCTTCTTAAGTGTCTTTTTAAATTATCAGAACGACTGAAATTTGCAGGGCATACTCTACACTTGAATGGTTTGGGGTCATGGCTTCCAAAAGCAGTGTCATTTACACACAATTCTGCAAGAAAAAAAATAAAACAAAAGAAATATCAGTACGGTCTTATGGGAACTTTACTCTTAATCACATTTTGCTTTAAATTCAAACAACTACATGCAATAGTCATTGCAGATAAGTGAACTGAATGTGAACAAGTCTTATCTTGAGGTGGATTCTCAGGAACACACCATTAGATGAATACTCATTACATGATGACCTTGTACATATAGCTCTCAGTTAAGGAACAAAAGACATCATATCCATATTAAAGTTATCAGCAAAGAAATGTACAACATACTGATCTCCTGTCACTCGATATGCAACTATCCTTGACTATGACCTTTCATTATTACCCAAGGTCAAATGTGATAGTGCCAATGGACTCCTCCATATATTATTTCATATTAGTGTTTAACACATGGCCTAACTCGGCTCCTTTAAGAGTTAGAAAATCAGACTTCCACAACTGAGTGACCTTGACTTTGACCTTTCAAGGTCACTCAAGGTCAAATATGATAGTACAATTGGACTCCCTATATATCGTTTCCTATTAATATTTAACTGTACCGGTAACATAGGACCTAACTCAGCTCATTTACATAGTATAAAGCTTCAAAATCTGAGTGATCTTTTGGCCTAATGATACATGTGATAAGAGAGAAGGGTAAAGTTTTTGAGTGCCTATAAATGGTATAGAGAGGTCATTACCAGACAGTAATACAAAACAATATATGGGAAGTCCAACGGCACCATCACATTTGACCTTGAGTGACCTTGATAGGTCAAATTCCATGTCACTTGTACCACATAAGGGAGCAGAGTTAGGCCTATATTACGGTACTATTAACATGTGATAAAACATTAATAGGATATCATATATGGGGAGTCCAATGGCCCCATATATGATTTCCTGGTAGTGTATAATTAGGAACTATATATCTATTTGTCACTGTTTAGCTGGGGGGTTTTCTCTTATCTTTGGGCCAAATTTCAGACTCCCCACACCCACCTTTACCCAAGGGAGATTTATTCAAAATCGAATGGTGCAATGAAAGAAAATCACAGGGAAGACTCCCCCCAAAATGAAGTTGATTGGTTCAATACCTTCCGATATATTTTGCTAACAGACAAACACACACAGACACACACACAGATGCAAAGTAACAAACCCACTAAGTGAAGCTGGGGTGGGGACGGTGTAACCACATCATTTTTTAAAATGTGGGTAGGACAAGAAATAAAATAAAATACACCACTGGCTTTACAATCTAGTCAAAAAGAAAAAAAAAACAATTTATCAAAGTACATGTACTCTACACTATCACTAGTCACTCAAATAACACTGGAATGTCAGAAATTCATTCTCATGATTCTAGAGGCTGTGTACCTATATGACTTTGGTCTGCTCCAGACTCTAATCCAGATGGCAACACCTCACGCTTCACTGCGTCACTGTTTGCTCCAGATTGTGATCCAGATGGCAACATCACAAACTCCGCTGTGTCACTGTCAGGATATTCGGGTTTAAGGTCAGTGTCTCCATAATCAGAACCCTCTGTCACACTCATGTCCAGTAGGAGCTCTGGAAATAAGTGAAAAGTGACTCTCACAATGCTATATCAACATGAAGTGATGATCTTGGGTGTGACAAATGTCATATCACTGAATATCATGTAAGAAATTTGGTGATGCAGCATGTTAATAGGTTACACTGGCACAACAGAAAAAATGCTAATACATAAATTCTCTTATAGTAGGACATCTAGATTAGTATGGTCCCAGCCAATATATGTATAACGAACACTCAGACAGATGTCTTACTAATGAAAATCTAAGTGACCTTGACTTTGATCTTGCAAGGTCACATCTGATAGCACAGCTGGACTCAACAAGTATGATTTGCTATTAGTGTTTTATAGTAACATATGGCCTAACTTAGCTCCTTTATGATATATGACTTCAAAATCTGGATTATCTTGATTTTGAAATTTCAAGGTTACCCAAAGTCAAATGTGATGATGCCGCTGAACTCCATGGGGATCTAAGAGTAACGTATAGCCTAGCTCGGCTCCTCTACAAAATATACATATGTATGATAATCAAGATAACAATGAATAAAGCTTTCATATTTGAGTAACCTTGACTTTGACCTTTCAAGGTCACTCAAAGTCAAATGTGATACTGTCATTAAGCTCCCTATATATGGTTTCCTATTAATGTTTAATAGATATATGGCATAACTCAGTTTCTGTGTGAGATGTAAGCCTTCAAAATATAAGTAATGACCTTGAATTTAACATTACAAGGTCACTCAAGGTCAAATCTAATGACTGTTGGACTTCCCATATATGACTTCCCATTAATGTCTAACAATAGCCATATGCCTATCTCTCACCATTTAGCTGTTAATATGGACACTTGAAAGTTTTTCACAATCTCTTATGCTTATTACTATGTCAAAATTTCAGGATCCTCCACACCCACCCTCACTTAATTATAATATGCTTACCCCAGGGTGATTTTACATTTTGGATGCTTGTCTTGACTCCAGCATACCCAGTAGTGGTGAATCCAGCTGGCTCATCGGGCAACTAATTTAAAGCCTCTTGACGCATTATACAACACAACCTACATGTACTTTGAGTTAGGCCAGCGCAGTGTACATATATATACATATATATCTGGTTGAGTCCGGGTACCCCACCATGTCTGTAAATATCCTACACAGCACGTATTAAATGAACTACAAACTACTGTTTTTGTAACACTACTGTCTATGTGTCACATATATTCATGGACCATGCTGGATACCTGGAGCAGCAATCTTCACAACAGAACAAGACATCTGGGCATTGGGGTGTTCTTCATATATTTGGCTCCCATGATCAGACTTGTGGTTGATGTCACATCTTCCAAAGTCAGTATCAGGTAAGGCACTATGCCCACCAGTGGACTCTGGATGTTAATGAAATCAAAACACTTTGATGTCATAATTAGCTTTGTAAAAACACTGTAGTAATATGAGTAATGCCAATTAATATATTTCTGTATTCAAATATCACATACAATTCCAATATTTGCATACTTTGATTCAGGTAGCCATTATCATTTATAGAAGTATTGTTCCAAGCAACCACAGAACTTAAATCCAACTATAATATACACATGATGTGTGTATATAATAGTTGATGGGTAAGATAATCACAGCATATGCAAAATTAGCTTAATCACTAAATTCTAGTAAAATTAAATTGCATATGCACATTGTGGTATTACCTTGTAATACATCAGGCATAACCACGATAACTCTCCCAGCCTTCCATACATATGGCTTTGCATCAATATCCATTGGGACTGTAAATAATCCAGAGTAGGAACTGGGTTATCCAGTCTCTTGGTTTGCAAGTTCAATATCACGCTGCTGATAGCCACCTACCCACGGTATATAACATTAAAATAAATAAATTGGTGACATAAACATGATAAATACAACATGAAATAGTTTGTATAGAATCAAACACTTAATCTTGCAAGGGTAACCACGCCATGGCTGCTATACTATTTATTAGCCGATTAGCAATTACAAAGGTACTATTACATGATCAAGATCCACAAATTTGTAACATGCAATAAAACCAATCAGCCTAATGTTCACATTTGATCAGACATTTTGTGCAAAAATTTGTTGCTTAGAATAGGAGTATTGGTATTAGTAAATAGAATGGGACAATGTAAATTATGGCATGTTGACAGATGGTACGTAACACTGTTGCTCACAGCGTCACAAGTAATGAGATTTAAATCTCTGAAATGTGTAAAATGACTTGATGTTATTGATCAACTGATTCATTCAGAAGTTTAAAGTGGAAATTACAATGTACTAACAGCCATACTATTAATCTGTGACACTTGCACAAGTCATTCATAATATATTACTTGAATGATTTGTAGTTAAGAATAGAAATAGATATGTTCAAGCAATGTCAAAAGGAGACAGTAATTTTGCATACACAAAGTGCAACATGTGCAAAGAACAACTATCCCATATAATTAATTTAAGTTTTGAGATAATGAACGCAAATATGCTAAAAGATAAGGTAGCTCTAACAGCTCCCTCTGTAAAAAAAATAGTACATGTATATAGACAGTATTGCCAAGAAAGAAAGAGTAGAAATTGCATACAACTAAAGTATTAACATGTGATTAAGATTTATGATGTAGAAAATTAGCTGAGTGTTGATGAATCGTGGATAATTGTGCACTGTCATGATAACCAGTTAACTTGTGTCAATTCACCTCCCCCAATCCGCGATAAGTAAACTCCGAAAGGGCCCTGTATAGCTGGAAAACTGCCTCCACACGCCGATTTTACATTTTTTTAAAGATTTTTTTCATTTCTGATTTGACAATCACACAGAAAAATACTTGCAGAGCCAAAATTTTCACACAGACAGTTCAAACATAGTTCTCTTTTTACTATGTTTGAATAGTAGTCCGTGAATTTTCCAGCTACTGCAAGAGCCAACCATGCATGCACTGATGCATGCACATGTATAGCCAAGAGACCTGTGGCCTCCAATGATTACCTGCCAATTATTAAATTGACTGGCAATAGCAATTTTTGTTTATATGTTTGGCGAATGTAAATGTAGTATCGATGTGTCTATATACAGTAGAGATAATACAACCACTGAAAACCACCCCTTTTATCGCCCAGCTTACAACGCTCTTGGTATTCCTTGCTAGAGATTGAAGAAACTAGTATTCCTGAAGATATGTTTTGCAGTTATAAGTCCCGTGTCTGTTCAGTTATTCCACTAGTAGTGAATATTTATGTGTGTCAAAGAACCTTCTGAACGGGTTGTTTTGTTTGGGGCCTCTATAGCGACGCGTTCGTCCCGGAGAGACAGTGCACACCTGACTACGTAGGTGCTCAACCCAGAAGAGAGGTTTTGCTCATCTTGAATTCCCTATTAGCTTCTATGCTTGTCCTACATGTACATCTAAATTTCTACTGTCTCTATCTATCCTGTCTTACATATACCTGCCGATGATCTAAATACACTCTTTTCAAGTGTGTTCACATGTGAGGACATGTCTCTGTAATCCCTGAGATGCAGCTGGACATACGGAACCCCATGGAGGATGTTGTGATCAACCCATACGTGATTATGCAGAAATTGGACAAATTTAAAATTTCCAAATCCCCTCGTTCTGAAGAAGTGCATCCAAGAATGCTAAAGAAACTCGGCCACCATAACCTGCAAGGGGCATTTACTCAATCCAGATCTGGAAAACACCCAGTATCACTCCGATCTATAAGAAAGCATCTAAGTCCGAACGTGGAAATTACAGGCCTTTCAGTCTCACTAGCACGCCGGGCAATGTTATACAATCCATCATCAGAGACCATGTTATTTCTATATGTCATAGAGAACAACCTTCTGATCGAGTGTCAACCTCAAGGCTGTCAACACGGCTTTATTAAAGGAAGGTCGTATTCTACCCAGCTATTAGCCTGCCTGGACATACGCGTTCATCTGCTTGATAAAAAAAGTGTGTCTGGATGTTACATACCTAGCTATATAGGCTTTGGCATTTAGCTTTTGACAGGATATACCCTATCAGCGATTCTTGAGCAACCCGAGGACTTATCTTTTTTCCAAGGAGCTACTGACATGAGGCAGTCATTTTGTGATGGGAATTAAGGCAGGAACGGGTGATGGCAAATTATCTTAAATCCTCATGGGTGGATGTTCTCTCAGAAGCAACCCAGGCAAGGTCCTTAGACCTATCTACTAAATACTTCATGTTGATGGTGTGTCGGGTGCTGTACACAGTTTGCAGATGATGCAAAGATATTTTCTTCTATTACATCGGACAAGGACCACGGATGTGTACAGCAGGGCCTCATTTGGCTGCATGAGTGGGCATCTCCGTGGCATTTGAACTTCAATCCATCCCAATGTAACCAATGTGAAGTAATGCACATAGGTCTCGGAAACCCTAAACTATATCAATTAAGAGGATGAACAACTCGAGGTTGTTGCTGAGGAGAAGGACCTCGGGGTGATAACTGACTCGGATCTGAAGCTTGACCGGCACATATAAAGAAAAGTCAACGAAACTAACATCCTTGCCATCATCCGAAGATCTTTCATGAACATAACCAACTATAGTGCCTGAACTCAGACACAACGGATACCAGAAAGACTGAAGATATTCAAGCTGCCTTCGATATATGCTATGTACACACGTGCTCATGGTGACATGATCGAAGTCCTCATGCATCTGCATGTAGCGTATTCTGTCAGCCAATGCCTATTGATCATTGACGACAATCCTGCAAGAACTCGGGACCACAGTCTGAGACGAAAGAAAATCAGATTTGCCAGGAACACTACCAGCAAATTTTTAGTCATCGAAAAACTGAAGCGTGGAATATATAATACTGTGGTTACAGTCCCAAGTGTAAGCAGTTTCAAACAGCGACTCTAGACACACCATTGGAAGTATTTCTAGTATATTCCTGAGTTATTCTAGACGTCTGACGTGAGCTACTGTCTCCCACACTACTGATGACATCAGCATTTTGATTCGTTGAGCACCAGTAATAATGAACCGCCAATAGGTCTGCGACATACAACACCGAAGAGGATAATGTATGCATACATGCATGCATGCACCCATATTAAGTTGCACTGAAAAAGACAGAACCTAGTTCATTAGAAAACGAGAAGGCCAATGGACTTTTTTGAACTCCCCGCTGGATTTTTCCCATATGAAACCAGGTAAGGTTTGTTTGCGAATGCATTGTAATGTATCTGATTTTTGAATTGGCAGATAGCGAAAAAGCACCAACCTAAATTCCCCTAATCCTACCCTGTTTAAAACGAAATTTGGTCGAAATCAGATGAAAATTGTGGATTAAGCAATAATGTTTTTAAAATATTAATATTGCAATTTTACGCTAAGCGCAATCACATTCATCCACCCACACCCGCCGCCAGGGATAAAGTAACCCTATTATTATAATGCTCCAATCTATTTCGCCTATATGCGTGTAGATGATGTATTTATTCTATATGCGTGTTTTATGTGCATAAATAACAATTTATATTATGAACACGCGTGAAGAAACGCATTGATTTGTATCACCAAAGCAAGAAATGAAGATAAACTGGCTATTCTCTATGCTGTACAAATACAATAAATGACACGCTAAATGCCTCGAAAACCCCAGTCGAGTAGAATGACCCTGTGACCAGAAGATACTAAATCTTTATCGTGTTTGTTTTTCTTCTCGTCTTCAACAAACTATCATACATGTACTAATACAATGTACATGTCCTGTGGTGTGGAAATAGTAAAGCTTTTTAAGAGTATATGTTGTTTTTTCCTTAAAGCACCGTAACAGTGTTAACAGAAATTGTTTAGGTCTAAGTTCGTTGCTTCAGAAGGCAAAGGCGGTCAAGCCTGTTCCTTAATTAAATTGATTATTTTGCGTCACAACCGAAAGTATATCCTACTTATAAGTACAATTTCTTCCTGACGATTACTTCTCTTATTGTGACACATTTGCACAATGTTAGATGTTGTGGTGGTGGGATTATTATTTCAACTTTAGGCAATATTTTAGTCAGTTTTGGCAAGGGATGAGTGCAGGTACCATGTGGTTAACGGCAGAAGGAACAAAACGCCAATTATAAGCCTGGAAACAATTTGCGACCCACCAGGACGTAATCAAACGACTTTACATAGCTATGCCTGTAAGGTCAATGCCCTGTTGTTTACATGCACATGTTTAATTATGCAAATATGCGTAGGCCCTATTTAAATAATCAATTAAACACGCATATTTCAAGCGTCGGTGACAGTGATTTTCACGGTTTCGAGATTTTAAAATTAAAGTACGTGTACTGAAATACCTTTATAGTGGTTTAAATGTAAATCGTATCTGTTTAATCGCAGACAAGTGGTTAAGATCCAAAATCACACCTCTAGTGAACTCTCTTTAAGAGTGGGTATTCCTCCCCACCTTCAAAGCGGCGAGGAACAGTGAGTTAGTAGCCTACCTGGCGGCAAATGCCGCGAGAGGCTCTAAAACGACGACTCGATAGAACCTTATATATGCGCCCATGATGTTCTTGACTAAAGGGCGCATGATGACCAACGGCTTCCGAATGATACCGAATATTCCTCTAGCGATCTTGTTTCTAACGAGATTCCTTTGCGAGATATAAGGCTTTGAAAATATTGCTGACCTTGAGTTTGACCTTTCAAGGTTACTCAAAGGTCAAATGTGACTGTGCCATTGGACTCCCCATATATGGTTTCCTTAATGTTTAATAGTAACATAGGGCCTAACTAGGCTCCTCTACAAGATTTAAGCCTTCAAAATATGTGTGACCTTAAATTTGACCTTTCAACGTCACTCAAGGTCAAATCTGATGGTGCAGTTAGACTACCTATATATGAGCTCCTATTAGTGTCTAATAGTAACCACATATACACGTATCTCTCGTCGTTTAGGGGTTATAACCACTCAAAACAAATCTCTCCTCTCTCTTCTCATTACAGCCAAATTTTGGAGCCCCCACACCCACCCTTACCCTGGGGCATTTTTCATTTCAAAAACGAATGGTTTCCTCCCTGTGTCAGGGGAAGGCTTCCAGTTGATCAGTTCAATATTTGTTTAGATATTTTGTTAATGGACACACAGGTACACAGACAAACGCAAAGTAAGAAGCCCCGCCATGCAAAGCATGGGCGGGGTTTAATAAAAGCAATCATCTCACCACATCCACACAGACGGCCGCAGTCATCTTATCACTATTTTTTTTATCGTTATGGAGAAATTGTAATCCCAAGATGCGAGACGTTATCTGATCTTGATAAGTCTGATGCGATTCTACCCACTCCACACATTCCTGATGGCTATGTTGGCTGTGGCCAACAGCCATGCAATACATGCCTTCTGCATGCCATTAAAAGAAACTAACGTTATAACGCTTGTCTGTTTGTAGTAAACTTGGCTTAATATGCTTATTTTTGTTTGTTTCTTCTTCGTTGATTCGCGAATTCTTAATGTATTTCGTTGAGAGATCCATTCATTCGTTCATATTTATTTATTTATTTATTTATTTATCTATTTATTTATTATTTATTTATTTATTTATTTATTTATTTATTTATTTATTTATTTATTTTGTGCTTATTTTATTTTTACGGTGGCTGATACTTGATTCGTGTTATTATTTTCTGGAATTAGCAACGCGTTGCGAGTACAAGGCGGTGCATTTACGACGCGTTTTAAATACTAGTAACGCGTTTGGAAATTTAAAACGCGTTTTAAATACTAGCAACGCGTTTGAAACATTCGAAACGCGTTTTGAATATTCACAACGCGTTTGAAACATTAGCAACGTGTTTTGAATATTCAAAACGCGTTTCGAATGTTTCAAACGCGTTGCTAGTATTTAAAACGCGTTTTAAATTTCCAAACGCGTTACTAGTATTTAAAACG
>JAAUYG010020711.1_pt1 | contig 10871 bp, 8 predicted proteins | sample 7278091 | NCBI WGS metagenome assembly JAAUYG01 (sample SAMN14350201, study PRJNA611818) | marine sediment metagenome | isolation source: surface marine sediment (0.6m) | place: French Polynesia: Moorea | collected 2018-08
AATATTTGATCAAAATATATAGTGGGTAATATGAGTTAGACATTTTTAACATTTAATTCCCACATTATTGAAGAAATATACATGTATGCACAATGAACAAAATCTGTACAGCCACAGAACTGTGCAACACTTTCATCCCTAGCATCCCTGACAATCATGAGATTTGCACTGTTTTGCATTTATGCATTTATTGACATTGTCTTTCAAGAACAACACATACCAATAACAAAATGACGAAGGTGTTACGAATCATCATACACACCATAACCAAGACAGACTTGTGATACCAGAATGAAGAAACCGTTATATCAACTGCAATCTGTGATAAAAAAGTGCAAAATATTAAATGTCAAAAATATGTAAACATGGTTATACAGATTGTTAATAATATGGATTTTTAGTGCGCAATATTTTATAGATACGGAGTAAACGTGTGAGTATCTGGAAGCTCGACAATTCAGTTTTAGTATATTTTGCAAACTTCATTAACTTCATGCTCATTATGATTGATGTTCAGCTGTGTAAATATTACATTTTGTTAGATTTTATTTTTATTAATTAATAAAAAATACCTATGAATCACTGCTGTTTACATTTTTACGATTATGCATAGTGTACATTTTACTTATCTAAGGCAGACACTGGAACTGCAGTGTTAATTTTGTTCATTTAGGGCAGCAATATTTTGCTTTTCTCTACATTGGGTTTCACTTTTCTACATTTGGTTCAGGCGGCAAATGCCTAAAGAGATCCCTTTTAAATTATTCCTTACTGAATTACCACTGCATCCAACGTGATTGTCCAGGTGCCATATAAATACAGAAGCTTCTTAGTAATTGCGTGACTGACACAACGTCATTACGAAAAAGCACATTTGTGTCAACCAAAGCCTATACTTACTTCTAAACATCTGTAAGTGGTGGAAATGAAGGTATATGCGCTTATATGGAGGTGATCTAGAGATGCGCGACAACAGAACGTTACGTGTAACATGAACCCTCGACTTTGGTATGAACAAGGTGATGGAGACGAACAGCGTGGCAACAAAGGCAGGCTATTATTTCAGATTGGAGAGTGTTAACTTATATTTAAAATCTCCAACGTTACAAGAACCGACCCCTAAGACAAAGTGTGCAAACTATTACTATATATACATCATGGCAAAGTGTGCAAACTATTACTATATATACATCATACAAAGTTCACCGATTTTAGATACATATCATTAAATAAGATACAGGTAAAAGCATTCACACTCATGCTCTTCATTCTATAGACTGACAATCCGGTTTCATGTAAATACCAGGCACATTTTGGCCATATTGGCAATGTGGCAGATAATGATGCTCTCATTCATTTGCTTCAGAGATATTGCAACTAAATCTCTAGGCGCTTTACATTAGCCAATAATTAATCTCAAGCTCATAACGTCATTGCAGAATCCTGCAACACCGCCTCGAAATTAAGATATTTATTAAGCCCCGCCAGGAGTTTATTGCGATAGGACTTTGTGTCCGTGTACATGTAAGGACATTCCGTATGTATGCGTGTCTTAATGACAAAATATGTCAAAAAGTATTTTAACGAATCAACTTTATTTTGAGTGGAGGCCTTCCCTCTGACCCAGGGAGGAACTGTTTTGATTTTGAGAAAAAAAATCGCCCCCGGGCTAAGCGTGTATGTGTGTGGGGGGGAGGTCGGGGTGGCATAATGACAAGAGATATGAGAAAAAATGCGAGTGCCTGTAACAGGTAAACAGAGGTAGATAACTATATGGTTACTATTATACATTAATAGAAGTCGAATGTTATTATCAGTTGTGAGACAAATGGTATCATCAGATTTGTCACTGAGTGACCCTGAAAAGTGAAATTCAAGGTCATTCATATTTAGGAGGCTTGTATCTCGTAAAGGGGCAGAGTTACGCGATATATGAGTATTAAGTATCAATATAGGAAACCACATATGGGGAGTCTAATGACACTAGCGGAGGAGCTGAGTTAGAACATATGTTACTGTTGAACATTAATAGTAAATCATATATGGGGAGTCCAATGGCACCATCACATTTGACCTTGTGTGACACTGAAAGGTTAAAGTCAAGGTCATTGAGATTTAGAAGTCTTACGTCTCGTGAAGCATCCGAGTTATGGCATATCTTACGATTAACCAGGAGGAAGTCATACATGGAGAGTCCAATGAGACCATCAGATTTGACACTGAGTGTCCTTGAAAGATAAAATTCAAGGTTACTCAGATTTAGGAGGCTTGTATCTTATGAAAGAGACGAGTTAGGCCATATGTTAGTATTAATTATCAATAGGAAACCATATCTGGGGAGTCTAATGACCCTGTTACATTTGACCATAAGTGACCTTGAAAGATCAAAGTCAAGGTCAATCAGATTTCGAAGCCTTATCTCTCATAAAAGAGACGAGTTAGGCAATATGTTACATTAAACATTAATAGAAAACCATGTATGGAAGGTCCTTTGGGACCATCGCATTGGGCTTGGGTAACCTTGAAATGTCAGTAAAGGTCACTCAAATTTCGAGGTCTTATATCCCTTAAAGGACCTGAGTTAGGCCGTATGTTACTATTAAACACTGATAGGAAGTCATATATGGGGAGTTCAATGGCATAATTAATCATTACATTTGACCTTGGGAGATATTGAAAGGTTAGAGAAAATGTCACTGAGATTTTGACGTGTTTTATCTCGGAAAGGAGCAGAGTTATGGAATAGGTTGCTGTTAAACATTACGAGGAAACCATATATGGGGAGTTCAACCGCAGCATCAGGTATGACTTTTAAGTGACCTGGAAGGTCAGTGTTAAGGTTCCACAAATTTTAAAGGGTAGGAGAGCTGTGCAATGTACGTACTAGTGCGTCTATTACGGTGAATTTGCCAATTCGGATTTCATCACTAATTTTCATTGATTTTTATAGCTTCCCTATACAAGCGTTTATGTGATAAATCATGATCTCCTTATGTATAACTGCGTTTTTGCCCGCATGCACCGATTTTATACATATCGACTTGATCCAAAAAGAACATAATAAACAACTTATTGTCAGCGGTTTCCATCGCCAGTCTATTCCCACTATTCCCACAAAAGTCTTTATCATTAATCTGCAAGGAGCAGCGCTTCCAAAACTCCACAAAGAGCAATAGCCAGGTCTTTGTCCCTAGTGTACACCTCCTGCTCTGGTAGATAGTAGTTCCTAACACCGTTTAATACTTCCCCTTCCGTTAGCTCAGAATACCGCAGGAGATGAGGGAGCAGTCTGAGTATTCGTCGGGCCCATAGCAGACACTTTTTAGCAGTTTCTTCACTGATCACCGGATAGGAAATTGTGTGGTGACTTATCGGTCTGACAGTTTGTCGACATTTGTGTTTGTCTTGCTTATACTCTGTGTAGAACGTTCTGCTGTAGATAATCTCATCCCCATCCTGGACATATTCCCAGTTTTCTGCCATCGACTCCAAATCGATCCCATTTTGTACCTTTCTACCGGGACATTTGGTTACCAGCACATAGGGTAGGATTATCTCTCTCGCCTTTAAATCCGTCGAGCCTGTCTCAATTTTCTCACTGATTTCCAGCAAGTGTTTGATGTGGTCATTTTCCATATATGCACGCTTTGTACGCCCCAAGATATCGCACAAGACATGTTCAACTGACCCCCGGATGTAACCGTCATAAGAGGATTCGTCGCCAAGAATCACCTCTGGGTCTAGTTGTCTGTAAGTTGTTTTAAACTTGTTTTCCGGATCTAGAACCCACAGCAGTGCCATTTTGATCATGTAGGATGACAGAATCTCTTGTGGCATGTATATATGCCTACTTTTTGTCTGGAACGTGGTTCCAAGGGAACGAAGCATTTTGACTAGCGAGTAGCCACACATCACTTCAGACGGAAGGAATTTGAGAAAATCCCAGTCTTTGTGTGAGCTTGACAGTTCAAAGCCACGCTGTAATTCTTTCCCAACCTGTTTGTTGTCGTGATGCCTGGGTCTCAATAGAGCTGTGTAACCATCAAAATTGCCACTCACAATACTGGGTGCAATGTCAACAGACATGAACTGAATGTTGTCACCTCCTTGAAAAGATACATTAAGTATTCCAACAAAGCCATGTTTCCTTTTCAGGTTCTCAATGATTATTCTGTTTAATCTCAAACTCTCCCTCACAGCTTCAGTGTCCAGTGCCTTCACAAACAGTTGCCAGAAATCTGCACAGAATGCCACGCTGGAGAGAAGTTCTGGATTACCAGATTCCCAGTAGCGCCCACATTCTGACACCACTGAAGCAGACAGCGAATTGTTGGACCTTTGTAAATGAGTTTTAAAATGATCAGCGAAATTTACCAGAAGCATAGATGTGTCTATTTCATCGAACTTCCCACATTTGGTGTATTCTTGGACACTGCCTTTCAAATAGGGAACACATTCAAACAATGAATCAGTGTTTCCCATTTCAGCACCGATTAGGTACAGAATTTCTATTATAGCAACAACTAAATGCTGCTTTTGTTTCATGTTTGCAACCCCTTTTCTATTATCTTTGAAAAGAAGTGCAATGTTTTCTGCATTCAGTGAGTGATGCGGCATCTCTCCATTCAGCGAATGATCTTTCAGTTTGTCTGTAAGCGCATCCAGCTGATCAGCATCCATGTTGGCATAGAAACACTTCTCCAGCGACCATGCGATATCACGTTGGGCAGTTGGGGAATTTTTGCCTTCTCCTTTTGTGGTAGACACATCTTTTCCCAGCAGTTGTGATAACAGCACCAGCACCTTTCTCGCACATAAGAGTTTAAGAAACGGAATGCCAGTCGGGTAAATATCGCTAGCCACAACAAACGCCATATATTCTAGTGGTGTGTAACCAATGTGATCCCGTACTAACATGTTGGCTTCAAAGTTAAAATCCAGGGATAAGCCACACAGAAGGAACTGAGAATTAAGCCACATGCATGCAATGTGATATGGTACCCTCCCATTGTTATCTTTCTCAGAAAGGCTAAACCCAAGCATTTGCCTCAGACAAAATACTGTCTCTCGCATGTGACCAAGGAAGTGGTTCTCCATGGCCAGCAAATGCAGTGGGCTTTGACCCAACATATTTACAAAATTGTCTCTGTACTTTGCGGTAAGCCACTTTAAAACTGAATCAGACTGCTTACACAAAACAGCTGTGCCCAGCGTATGCAGACTAATTTTTCCCTCTACGCCCTGGTAGGGCGTTAACAGGCAGTCGTTCTCTCTTCCGTACTGGTTCAAACACTTTGGTAAGTAGGCGTATAACCCAATGTTAAAGTGCGATGTATTTGTGAACATGTGTTTCATGTCGCCATACACTGGGGTGTCATGCATCAATGCCCCCGCAAGTGCGAATGATGCCACAGACATGGCATAATCACTTTCGTGTGATGTCCCTTCTCTGATTTTTCTTCTCTTACCCAGTTTGATGTCACTGATACCAGAAGATTCAGCGAATGCAATGTACATCGCAGCACTCTCACCAGTACTGTTTGTGTGACACAGATTTCCACCAGCATCCGTTAACAGGTTAACTATATCCCAATGGCCACTGCTTGCTGACCTAGTCAGAGCCGTTTCACCCACTACGCTGGATGCATTGACATCTGCACCAAATTCCAGCAACAATCTCACGACCTTGGTGTGACCATACTGGCTAGCCTGCGTTAGGGCTGTACCATCATCTGTCGATGAATTCACTTCAGCACCCTTTTCCAACAATAACCTCACTATGTGATGGTGGCCTGCGGCACTTGCCACAAAGAGTGCACTAGCATCAGACAGACGTGTAGTGATGTTTACGTTCGCCTCTCTCTCTAACAGCAGTTTCACTACATCATAATGACCCATAAGGCTTGCCTGCATGAGTGCACAGCCACCATCAGTGGCTGTCAAATTCACATCTGCTCCCTTCTCTAACAACAATTTCGCTACAGTGTAGCAACCATTCTTACTGGCTGTCATTAGTGCACTCACGCCCATATCATTTGTAACTGCATTCACGTCAGCGCCCGACTCTAACAACAGTCTCACTGCATCAATACGGTCGTATTTACTAGCCAACATAAGAGCAGTGGTGCCGTCCTTACCTGGAGATAGGTTTGTGTCCGCTCCCCATTCCAGGAGCACTTTGATAATATCATAGTGACCAAGCTGACATGCCAGACAGATGGCAGTGGTGTCAGACTCAAACGTGACCAAATTCACCCCAGCTCCTCTCTCTAGCAACAGTCTCACTATGCCACAATGACCATTCTGACTTGCCTGGGTAAGTGCCGTCCGACCGGTTTTGTATGTGACTATGTTTATATTTGCTCCACGGTCCAGCAGAAGTCTCACTAGATCATAGAGACCATTCTGGCTTGCTTCTAAAAGTGCAGTTTTACCATCATATGCGACTAGAGTCGCATCAGCTCCCTTTGACAAAAGTAGTTTTGCTATATCAGCGTGGCTCTTACTACACGCTTGTATTAGCGCATCGGCACCACTTTCTGGTAAAGCCGCATTCACATCAGCGCCCCATTCGATCAGCAATCTCACTACATCATAGAATCCATTGAGACTAGCGATTATGAGTGCACTTTCACCATTCTCACGTGAGACTATGTTCACTTTAGCTCCACCCTCGAGCAGCACTCTAGCCATTTTCCAATGACCCGCATGGCTTGCCATCATCAATGCAGTCTTGCTGCTATATCTACTGTTACTGGCTAAATTTATGTCAGCGTCACTGTTGAGCAGCACGTTTGCTACATCACAGTGACCATTACGACTTGCTTGTATAAGAGGAGTGAGTCCATAATCACGTGTTGCAAAATTTGGGTCAGCTCCGTTCTCTAGCAGCAACCTCACTATATGGCAGTGGCCATTCTGACTTGCATAAAGTAAGCTGTTCCAGCCACCTGGGTGGGTGGCATTTGTCGATGCCTTAAAGCCCAACAACACCTGTACTGTTTTTGTGTAACCCCTCGCACTTGCGTGCATGAGTGAAGTGACCCCACCTTGCACAGCTGCATTCACTTCAGCCCCTGTCTCCAGCAGAAGCCGCACAACGTCATGGTGACCATATATACTGGCTCCTAACAGTGCAGTCGTTTTCGTATCAATGTTGCCTGTGATTAAATTTACTTTAGCCCCTTTCTCCAGCAGTAGTCTTACTACCTCACAGTGACCATTCTGACTAGCTAGTGCGAGAGGAGAAACCGTGTAATGTGCTGATGAATCCACTTCTGCCCCCCTTTCCAGTAGCAGCCACACTGCACCATAGTGACCATTCTGGCTTGCCGCCATTAGGGCAGTTAAGCCTTCTTGGTTAGCTAAATTTACCTGGGCTCCTCTTTCCAACAACACTTCTACTATTTCATAGTGTCCTGAATGCGATGCAGCGACTAGGCTACTCCAACCATAATTGTTAGTTGTATTAATCCCTGCGTTATAGTGCAACAGGAGCCTCACAGTGTCAATATGGCCTTGAGAACTTGCTTCCATCAGTGCTGTTGAACCACTTAGCCTAGCTGCATTCACGTCAGCCCCTTTCGCCAGCAGGGCCTTTGCTACATCACAATGACCACAATGACTGGCAGTTATTAACGCCGTGGCCTTGTCCTGGTCTAAAAAATTCACTTCAGCTCCCCAGTTTAGCAGCACCTTCACTACATCGTAATGTCCATTCTGACTTGCCTGCCTGAGTGCAGTTACGCCTCTATCAAGCCTAGCTAAATTTACTTCAGCGCCTTTCTCCAGGAGCAATTTCACCACATTACCGTGGCCTCTATCACTCGCAATGATCAAACTGCTCAACCCAGACATCTCAGTAAGATTAACGGCAGCCTTAAACTTTAGCAACATCTCAACGATGTTTGTATGCCCTAGCCAGCATGCAATTGTGAGTGCAGTTTTACCCTCTGGAACTGTAGCAATGTTCACCTCAGCTCCCTTTTCAAGTAACATTCTTACCACGTGACAATGACCACCCAGAGTTGCCTGTATTAATGCAGTAGTACCAACACATTGCAGTGAATTCAGTTCAGCACCCACCTCTAACAGGAGTTTCACTATTCCATAGTGCCCATGTTTGCTTGCCAACATAAGGGCAGTCCAACCTGAGGCAGTAGCCAAATTGACATTAGCACCTCTTTCCACAAGTAACTTGACTACGTCACCATGGCCGTTCTGACTTGCAAACACTAAACTACTGCAACCATATTTGTTTTCTGTACTGTTGACATTTGCTTCAAAGTCCAGCAATACTTTAGCGGTACCAATATACCCTAAGTAGCATGCTTGTACTAGTGCAGTTTTACCATCTGGAGCCGCTAAGTTTACGTCAGCACCTTTCTCCAGCAGTAGTCTAACTACGTCACAGTGACCATTCAGGCTCGCCTCGAGCAATGCAGTATCGCCATTGTAGTCGGATGTATTCACGTCCTGTCCAGACTCCAGAAGCAGTTTCACTTCATCATAGTGACCCTTCTGACTGGCATGCAGAAGACTTCTGCTTTCAGTACAATTCTCTTTTATATCCATCACGCCGCAGGTGACAGCTCGAGTATAATTTGACAGCAACAATTACAAGTGATTTTAATGATTATGTGGGTAGTGGCGAAGGTGATGCTGATGGTAGGGTGCTAAAGGTGCTGTTAGGGATGAAAAGTATGCCCACCAATTATAGATAACGACTGTGCAGAAATGGGTGTTTGAAGGTAATGAGAAAGGCATGCTATGTATCTAATTATATTATCGGTAGTAATTTGTATTTAAAACTCAAGACGCTTCACAAATATTGACGTTATACCTTAATTTGCAGACACCTCCCATCAGTAGTCAAATTTGGCCCAATGTCTTACATTAACAAATTTCACGTGGCATGCTATCCCAGTATAATAAATCAGATCACAAACACCAAGTTTGGTCTCAGTCTCATCCAACTCAGAGCTGCAATTGCAAACTCGGATTATATTTCGGATGCATTCCACTAATACTTGCCTCAACATTCAGAGGACAAATTACCTTGCCAGTTGCTATGGATGAACTGAAAGATTGGGCTGTGACATCCTGAATTGCTGATGTGAGATTTCTCAAATGTTTACTTTGAATCCTTCAGGAGCATGCACCAGGATTCACGAGCACGCGCCTGGATATCAAATGATTGAGACCAGCTTAGTGGTGTTGCCACCTTTGTCGATGAGTCAGTCCACTTTCTTGGCCCCGTCCCTCTCGTTCAGTTGTCATTGTGGGCGATGGTGCTTCCTGGATGGAACCAGAGTACAAATAAAAATATTTTAAAACCCAGTGGATTACCCAGCATTCCAACCACGCCACGTCTAGAAAAAGTGTAAATGGTTTAGGTTACCTTGAGTATGAACTGATAATAGAAACCACGTCAGCAGGTCATTGCAGCTAGGAGCATCGAAATCAACATGGACATCTCATGGTATACATATACTTTGATTGTATGTTAAGATGACCACACCTTGGTCTAAACAGGACTTTGGAAACTTCCTAAATGGAAACAAGTGATCCACGGCTTGAGGCTCTACTTGATGACAGCACTAGGTATTGCAATTGTAACATTACACAAATGTTCCAACATAGACTATCAGAAGATCAAAGGTACCCCATACACAGTATGTGTTACTAATGTCACCGAGTCCAAAATTTCCTTCATTTTGTTCTATGACCAACCATTTTCGAGACACAGGCCACTTTATGGGAAGTGCACTGAGTCACCCAAAAATGGCCTTGAACATTACAAGATCAATGGCACTCTATGTATGTCTTAGTAGAGTCACCAAGTCTCAATTTTCACTTCGTTTCCCTATACGGACAGCCATTTTCGGGTTACATGCCAGTTTGAGCGAAGTGCATTGAATGAACCTCAGATGACCCTGAACACTAGAGGGTCAAAGGTGCCCTATGTATATGTTACTAGTGTTCTTGGGTCCCAAATTCCACACCATATCGCTATATGGCCGAGTCACAAACCACTCTTTGTGACACTTTCACTGAAACACCCCTGAAATGGCAACAGACACTACAAGATGAAAGGTACTCAACATATGTGTTACCAGTACCCCGAGTCTACATTTCAATCCATTTTATTCTACGGAAAGCTGTTTTGCGTTACATGCCATTTTGTGTGCACCGAAGGATCCAAAAATGACCCTGAACTCTGCAAGGCCAAAGTGCCCCATAAGCTTACTCCGAGGCTCTAATTTCACCCAGATTCACCTTCCAACCGTTTTCAAGTACACGGGCAATTTTGAGACAAGTGAACCAAATAACCTCTAATATGCCCTTGAACATTATAACGTCAAAAATACATCTTCTACTAGCCCTAGCGAGCCCAAAATGTCAATCCATTTTGGTTTGCCGAATTAAGTTTTTCGTTTTTCCAAATGTTCCCTGTGACAGTCCTCACAAAAGATGTCTGTTGGGATTTTGAAATTTCAAGTTTAAAATTTAATACAAAAAACAAGAGGCCCATGGGCCTTGACGCTCTGCTTGAGAACCAACTTGGCCATTTGCCAAAGTTCCACATTACTGCCTTTCTACCCCAGGGGTCGAAATTGAGCTTATTTTCACCCTAGCAGCAGCAGTTTCTGAGATACGGGCTAATTTTCAAAATTGAGATATTTTGGCATGAAATTTGGCCACTGGCCAAAGTTGCACATATACCGTCTTTCTACCCCGGGGGTTCGAAATTGAGCTTGTTTTCGCTCTACAGGCAGCGGTTTCCGAGATACGGGCTGACTTTCAAAATTGCGTTATTTGGGTATGAAAATTGCGTTATTTGGGTATGAAAATTGCGTTATTTGGGTATG
>JAAUYG010171091.1_pt1 | contig 10871 bp, 14 predicted proteins | sample 7278091 | NCBI WGS metagenome assembly JAAUYG01 (sample SAMN14350201, study PRJNA611818) | marine sediment metagenome | isolation source: surface marine sediment (0.6m) | place: French Polynesia: Moorea | collected 2018-08
CCCCCCCCCCCCCCCCCCCCCCCCCCCCCCCCCCCCCCCCCCCCCCCCCCCCCCCCCCCCTCCACAACGACACGCACATGACTCCACTAGGCCGTTCGGACTTCTCTTTTTTGAAGACGAATTTACTAACCTTTCTATGCTTCCTCCACACATGGTACGATTTCCATGTTGCCATGCACATTCTCAACGTCTTCTTCCTGGAAAATGCACAGAACGAAATCTCAGTACTTTACTTACCCTTTTGTCGAAGAAAACACCAGGATTATAATTCAGTGTTGTTTGCGTCCATAGACTCTCTACCTGAAATGTTGTTTTGCCTTCTTGGTTGAATCCATCATCCAGAATTCTTCTCGTTCTTCCATGCGATGGGTCCAGACTCCCCAGCAAATCTTCACCAACTGAAGCGCAGAAAAAAGCACAGTACGTCAAGTGATCATTTATTTTTTCATCAGGCCCAAATAGTTTCACTCCCCACCGCACTGTCACCAAATCTCAGCCCCATTTTTTGTGCAGAAAACGACAGAACAGGGACAAGGAGCATCAAAATCCAATTTATGCAGAGATGAATAGCTAACAAAATGGGAAACTGCAGAGCACACAGGCTGTGTTTTGAACTTGTCACACGCTGTCAGATTTTCCTTACCCTTCGCTGGTTGTGTTCATCTGCGATGACACATTTCGCTGCCTTCAGTCTTCTTCGAACCACGTTCAGTCTGAGCCCGGACAGTGTCGCTTTCTGGTGTCAGCACAGGAAATTTACAAGCAAAGAAAACGACACTGGATGGCATAATCGCAGCAACACTGTTTTCTTCAATGCGCTCACTTTCGGCTCCTTGAGCCAAACATTTTTTGCTGTTTCGCATTCATTGAAGCTTTTGAGGTTCCTCACCTTCAGATTGTGATGATGGTGTTCCACAACAAGTGCTTCGTTTTGTCTGTCATCTTTCTGTATGTTGACATCTGGCGACGAAGAAAAAGTTGCACTGATTGAGCCGTGTTTTCATACAAGCGAAAAAAAGACTGAGAACTAGAAAACTTTAGTCGAACGCAGATGCCACCAGAAAACAATTCGTCATTTTTTCGTAAGTCTCATCGCACACAGCTTTACAGGAGAAGTGTTGGTTCAGGCCCTCAATGAGGAAGGGCGTAGGAAAACCAGTGAAATGACTGAAATACTTGCATTGTTTCCAGTGCTCCAGAACCCTTCGGCACTTGAACGTTTTGGCCAAGTCGTCCATCCGTTGCTTGTGTACGCGCAGTGTGTGACATTCCTCCCACCGATTGGCCCAACGGTTTAAACAACTCTCCAATAGGAAACGCCTTCGGGCCTGATCTGCCAACACTGAAAAGGCAAGGATTCGCTGCAGTTGTCAAATGTTTGCTGCGTTTCACAGGACCAAAATCAAACCTTTTGTGTCCTCATTTTGTTCGACTACACCGTCACAGATTGAGAACATAAAGTGCAAGTGAGTTCCTTCTTGTGCGGAGCTGAAACCGGACAATAATTAGAAACAGCTGAGATACTAACAGAAAGATGTACCCACGAAACGCACTTTTTGACCAGAATCTCAGCATCAAAAGTTGGGGTGAACATTTTTTGTGGGTGCGAGTTTTGCTGCGTGCCTATGTAAAAATAAAAAGTTGAGGGTGCGCGTCATGTGCGAATGCGTGACAAACGTGGGTGATTTCGGTGACTCTCTCACCTTTCAACTTGTGTTTGCGCCTGCGTTCTTGGACGTACAACAGCCAGGCTCGGAGATATCGCAGTTGCAGATTCTGCACAGAAATCAGCCGGGCTTGTTCACAGTTGCGTCGATCCTGTTTCCTCATCACCCACTGGTTGTACCAAATGGTCCAGGCCTGAACGAGAAAAGCGCTCTTTCAACCAGTTTCCAAGTGGTGAGACATCCTCGGCTGCTTGAAGGGCTAAAGACGAGGCGATAGTTCTGGAGGGAGCCTCGTAAATCATCAAACCAAAGGGACTTCCGAGTCCAACAAGCGAAAACTTTTGTCATGCTAAATTTTTAAAGGCACTGAGTATCCCCGGCAAAAGCATATTGAGCGGTCAATATGCCACCCGGAGTACTCCCGAACGTTGCTTGATTTTTTTTGCAACACACAAGGAACATGACCAGTGCCAACGCTGGGAAACTGACACCTAAACTTTCTTTGCTGTCATCACCTTTGACTGGAGATTGTGAGCCCACACGTTCAACGCTGCCGTTTCTTGTTCGTGCTGATGCTGTTTTCTCCGGTATTCTACGACCCATTTGTTCCAAGTGCACCTGGAAATAACAAGCTACAGATGACAAAGTAGTCACAGACACTTCGCAAAGAACCAAACGCAAAGGTGGGACAATATTTTCAGACATTCAAACTGGAAAGGTCAACTGTGAGCTGATTCATTGTTTCTTTGTGCACAGTGGTAGTTGTTCAGTTTGGTTGTAATGGTTTGCAAATGTACTGCGCAAGGCAACAAATCCAGCGTCGCTACGTTTACAACACAAACACAACCTCGTCAGACGTTGTTGGTGAAGCTGTTCGGCCCTGTCCACCAATGCCGACTTTGTTCTCCTTTGCTGCACGTAAACCAGCCACTGATGAAGGAACTTCATTTGCAAAATGCGGTGCGCTGCAACAGACCAGGAAACAAACTTTCTTTTTTATTTTCTGCTGGGAAATCTTTTACCGTTTACTTTATTTATCTCTGCAGGTGGAGCAAACTGAAAGCAACAAAGCCGACTGTTTTTGTAGATTTTTCGCAGGATCTGAAAGTCATGGCATCTTCAATGTTGAGAACAAAAACAAACGTACCATATCCAGCTGCAATTTTATTCTGGGCGGTTTTGACTCGACGTTTGAGTGTGTACTCCCTCCAAGCAGTGTAAACCTTCAACCATAGTCGGCATCTGCAGAACGAAACACAGGAGGAACATTTCTTCAGAAAAAAGTCCGGAGTAAAAGTAACACCCCAAATATTTGCGAGTTGGCCGCATCCAACAAGATTTTCGACACTTGCAAGGGGATGGTGGCAGCCCTCTCGAGGCAGAATGTCACTATTGGGGAATCAGGGGCGGGGGCTCCTTCCAGCCATGCCTCCATCAATTGGAGACGGGGACACGTGAGGGCATACAAATGGCCGATAAATGATCGAAGGTCTTATTCTTGCTGAAATACTCTGCACTGTAAAACACATTCACTGCCCTGGTACGTTGGGGCAGCCATTGAACAGAACTCCACGCACCTGCAGTGCAGGTCCGCACGAATACCGAGACCCCATTCCTTCCTCGCCACCCACCACTGCTCGTGCCACTCCTGGAAGCACTTCCGTAACAGTATCCTTCTGCGGAAATACCTGCAAACGCGGCAAAGGCTTGAAACGATCCAGAAGAAACCAACGTGAAACACTCAACAAAGTCTTTGCACACCAATGACAAAGGTACCTCGCTCGCGCCGGTGAAATTCTCCCAAACGTTTTTCTCATCCACAAGAAGAGGAACTTCCTGGCCAGTGTTCTGTTTCAAGCAACAAATCAAAGATAAAAGTTCCTGCTTGATTCGAGTAAATTAAATACCAAATGATTTGGGACAAGGCTGAACACTGCTTGTAGGCGTGAAAACTGACATTCAGCAGAATGACCAATTGTATTCAAATTTTTCAAACTGAATGATCAAAAAGAAACTTTTTTTTATTTTTGAAGAGCAACCATGTTCCATCCACACGAAGAAACGAGCCAGTTCGGGCCACATACGGTGCAGGATTTAACGCACCGTATTTTCAATTCCTTCACCCTGCCTCCTCTGTTCCACGTGTGGGACGGGTTGTACTTTCGCTTGCCCCGGGATGTGGCTGGTTTTCCCGGTAGTTTTTCTGCAGTGGCAGCAGCACTCTTCTCATTTCCTTGGACCTTCTCTTGTGGGGCTTCTGCTCCTTCACTGCAATTGACAAGCGATTGCTGATTTGTGTGATGGTTTCAGAAACATAAACAAGTATTTCCTTTGCCAGAAAGTTGTGCCTGGTGGCGAGGGTAGCGCAATGCATCCCCCTCCAGTGACATTCTGGGGTCCGAGTTGACATCCCCATGCCAACAGAAATTTGGTCCCGAAGAACCCTCCCCCTCGACACACACACATAAGATCTCAAATCTAGTTCCTGCGAGAAAGTTCATGACAGGAACGCTCTAATTTTCTGTGAACATCTCCTTTTCGGTTTCTTACTTCTTGGAACCTTTTGGGTTGGAGAAGCTGTCTGGTCAATCCTTCAAGCTGGCCCCCAAGATTTTGTCTCATGCAGAGGGTAGAAAGTAATAGCCCAGTCAAGTTTTTCTCATTGCCAGGGATGCCACAAATTTGGTTGTGTCAGTGGGTGAGGGAAGCAAGGCACATCAACACTCCACACGGTTCCAGACTGAGATGCCATTGGTCAAATCCAAAGAAGGACTTTTGCTGACATTGCCACTGGCTCACACAGGGTCTGGAAGTGACCAATATTTTGGCTCTTCTCTGGTGACATGGTTCCAAGGTTGGGAGTGGAGAGATCACAGGAAGCAGCACTTTTTTTTTTCCCCAGCCGTTGGGGTCCTCTTTAGATCTGACACAGAAAAATGAACCTGCATCCAGATCAAGATGCACTTCTGTCACGGGACTGAAGATAAACAAATCATGAGTTCAGATCCCAGACAGTCCCAGAAAATGTTCTGGCTTGCGCAAATTCCCTTGGGCAAGACCCCATTACTGTTGGCTTGCACTGGGATGAATGAACATAAATCTGATCTGTGTGGACTGTGACTCACACAACGCATTCAAAATTGCTTTCACTCCCAAGGTTGGAGTGAGCTTCCCTGATGGGGTTACATACGTGAGCCACAATCCCTGACAGTATGGTGGGTCTTAGGAGCGGGATACAAATGCATGGACCCAAATACAAAACACAACACACCTGTCTGGAAAAGTCTTCGAATCTTTCCTGAGAATTGCCATCTTTTCAGCTTGTATGTGCATCTGGCTACTTAGTTCTCGCAAAATTTCTCTTCGCGAGGCATCACCAGATGCCTTGTTATGTGGACCAAACTTCTGGCCACTTTTTTCACCAGTTTTCTTCTTCTGGGTGGACATTTTGCTCAAAAACAACATTCCAGATTTTCCAATGTTTTGGAAACGGCCGCCATCATGTTCGTCGATGCCTGTGATTGGTCAATTCCTGGAGCACCTGTCAGGGCACATCCAGTTTTCCAACAAAGTCCCCTAAAAACTCTAGATTTCACATTCAACATCCCCTTCACATCAAAATTTTGACAATTCACAGATATCCCCTTTTTGTTGCATTTTTTGGAGGCATTTGTTGTTGTTGTTGTTTGTGCTGCCATCTTCTGTAAAAGGGTGCTTAAGCAGGGAATTGTGGGTAAATGAGCCATCCGCCATATTAGTGGAAGATGATAAGTATTGAGGAACTGACAATAAAATAGACGCAGTATTCGACCCCTTATACTTTTGTGACCTCTGTCCCGTCGAATATTTTAGCGGTGAAGATATTCTAAATGTTAAGAGGAAAGATGAGTTCCACTGAAGCGAAGAAAGCCAAGAAAAGGAAGGCGAGAAAAACTAGATCCAAAGTCAGCACTGGGGTAGCTACAGCTCTGAACACCATTTCGTTTGAGAGTTTGCCGTCTCCAAAGCCCACCAGTGCTCTGAAAAACTTACCTGAGGTGAGTGCAAGTTACAAGAATTTGAGTGTGAAACAGAAAATTTCTCAAAAGATCCGTATTTAATTGTTGACAGACCATTTCACTGTTCGTCTGAACTTGAACATGCTGAGGGGACAATGGACACAACACCCTTCTTTTCCTGTTCTTCAGTATCTTGCAATGGGAAAACCTTCAATTTCATGTTGATGCCTGGATCCACATGAGATCTGCATCCAAAGCTACTGCTATTTCTTGCAGCATGTAATGTTGTACAACTGATTTGGACATGTCAGCTCGACTTATGACTGGGTGGAGTCACAATTTTCCCTGCAATGTGCATGAGAATGAGCTCTTGTTTCACGGGGCGTGAATTGCACAAATTTTTCAGGGTTAAAGGGTGTTTTCTCTATGACTGGACACAGATCCAAATGTCTATTTCTTCATTCCAACGGTTCTCGTGCAGCAGTGTGGACAGGTAGTTTCACTGAACGGATCATCCGATGATGCAACACTCCAGACAACTGTGACCTTTTCAGACATGCTCAGCGGAACATGTAGCAGAACTTGCACACAAATGTTCGTATGTGAGGGATGTTGACCAGAAATGCGACATCTTTTTTGAGGTGCAATTCCAGACGGTCGTCTGGCTGTGGTTGAGACGACTGAAAAATATACATGAAAAAAAGGCGGAAATGTCAGACCGTCAACATGGGGTGATGGTAGGGGCAGAGAGAGAGAGACAGAGACAGAGGGGGGGGGGGTCCATCCAACAGTCCATTGGGTTGGCCAAACATCTTCGAATTTATGGGCTTTGCGCCCCAAATGCATAAAGTGAGAGGTGTGTGTGTGAACAGGCGAACACACATCTGTTAGTGCAGGGGGATGCAATTCAGGTAACGCGCAGCAAACAAACACTTTGGTGTTGTGTGTCAAAACGACGCTTGGAAATGAAAAAGGGACAAATCGTCGCGATTGACTTGGTGGATTTCACCCTTCAAGCTGCTTGACAAAACACCATCGTTTGGGAAAAAGAAAAAGATTTTTTTTTTTTTTTTTTTTACAGTTAGCCCTTGGAGGCTAATTCGGACAGAACGTTATGTGTCTCATTTCCTGAACCAGCCTCTACACGGGATCAACACATTCATCAATAAGCTGATTACAGATCAGCCAGATTCCGTTTGATTCTTCCTCCTCTTGTCACCATGAGCAAACTGGCATTGATCTCGCTTTCATCAAACGGCATTGGCCGGATGGAATTACCCCAGAAAGAAAGAACAAGTGAAGTTCACCAGACATTCACTCTTCTTTTCTTCTCGTTCCTTTTCGTTTCTTTTTTCTTTCCTTTCGAAACAAGCAAACTTTACCCAGGCCTGAGACCCACAAGCGTCAAGCAGCGTTTCAACCCCAGCTTTGGGGGGGGGGGGGAAGAGGCAATTGGTGAATCTTCCCAAAAGGCACACTGTGGTTGAATAAAAATCCAAACAATGGCTACATGTTTTGAACGTTTTGCTCTTTGCAGGATTTACGCCAAGTGCTGGAGCAGGTGGAGGAGATACCCATCCCACCGAACGGTGTGATACCCAACCTCAACCTGGGACCGCTTCCTTCGGTGCCTAACTTCAGCATGACGCTGCCCACGTCGCCAGCCCCCGTGCCCTACATGGGACGCGATACGTGTCTACTCTGCCACCGCGAACGACCTGATCTCCCGGGCCACTCCAAGGGTGAGTCGAGAACCGGTCAGTATCACGAATGTGATTGCGGTGGATACATTCTTGCACATGTAATTGACAACGTCTCCGATGGAACACAAAAACACTTTGCTTTTTCACTCACATTGAAACGCCTCTGTCCAATGCAACAGCTGAATGTCGTGGCTGTTGTTTTCATGACTCTTATTCGTTTTGGCCGTGCTGCTTCATCTAAGCAGAGCCACGTCGCGTTATCGTACAAAGAAACCCCCTTCCCCACCTGTAGCATGACAGATAAGCGCCCTTGTTACTTCACAAGGAAATGCCCGCAAGCTCCCGCCATCAGACCACACAAAAAGAGCGAAGACATGGGAATTGTTGTTCACAAAACAGAACTGCGTGAATCATGTGTGATTTACAAGACAAATGGTGAATTGGATTGTTTCTTTTTTCTGCAGACACTGAAGGAAACCAGAACCAGTCCGCACCTGTGAGTATGAGTTCGTACGTCGGGCAGAATTCAATTTTCCTTTGATTTGTCGGCTTTGTGCTGACTTTCTCTAAAGTTCCGGCTTTTTGGGCGAGAAACTTGCGGCTTATTCCAGTGAATGCGTTTTAAAAACTCACTGAAATGCAGATTGTTTGTTCGCACTGTTTGGAACGTTTCTTGTAAACTTGCGTTGTGTTTGTGATGGTAGTTGCCGCTGTGGGTGTGCCCTGACTGTCGGAAGACGGTGGAGGAAGAGGAGAGACGAGCCACGGGAGAGTCCAACCTATCGGTGGGTCTTTGTGATCTCAGAAGCATTGGCACGCACGAAACAAACGCACAGTTTCTCGTCAGATTATTCGTTCAATTATGGCTTTGGGAAGGACATTTTCAGAGCAGATAACTTCAGATTTCAACCCCAAAGGTAGGGATACAAAATTGTTTTGGAAGAGAAGTGAGGGATGGGGGAGACAATTTGGACCAATGGACAAGGCTGATTACGATCAAAAGGGTGCGACTTACCGAAGCTGTGTTGGTGTGGTCCGGCTAAGTGTTCTAATGTTGTATGGTTACTTGTAGGAACATGATCTCCGGTTGGACTCGGCCCCGCCCCTGCCGATCTTCCCCGACCTGACCGGTGCCGACTGTTCCCCAGCCTCTCAGTGCAACTGTGAAGCCTGCATTGAAAGACGGTAAGTCTTCTCCTACGTTTTCAAGGAGTTCAGAGATATGTCATGCCATGGCACAGATGACAGAAATTTCAGAAGTGGACATTGAAGCAAGACCTTGTGTAATGCTGTTTCCGGATTTTATTTGCGAAAAAAAGGGGTGTGACAAAAATGCGGGTGCGTCTTGTTGAAGAGAGTCCCCCTGTTTGAATCCAGTCCAGATTCAAACTGCACCATCTCCTGAGGCTGGGAAAAAGGTTGGATTCAAATACCAACTCCCCCCCTGTTTGAATCCAGTCCAGATTCAAACTTTGCGTGTGCTTTGGCAGGTGTAATTTGCCCTTTGTTGCCGCGTGATTTCGTTGACCTTTGTCTCTTGTGTAAAAAGCAAACTCACGGATTTTTTTTTTTTTTTTGACGTTGCAGGCAAATCGAGGCGGAGCACGTGAAGGAGACGCAGGAGCTGCAGCAGTGCTGGATGGAGCTGCGTCACGTGGTGCGCTGTGTGTACCGCGAGGCGGGAACCGGCTTCCTCGACAACAAACTGCTGGAGGAGCGCGCGCAGCAGCTGCTGACCGGGCAGGGCGACGAGCAGGCCCCCGCCGCGTCATCCTCCACACTACCCGACACCGAGAAGATGAAGGAACTAGTCCACAGGTGCGTGTGATGGTGAAACTCTGAAAAGCAAAGCAGTCTCCGTCTTTAGGCCCATTTCATACTGGCCACGAACTGGCATTCGCGGCAAAGTTAAATGGAGGAATTCCTGAGCTTTTCTGTGGCGTTTTGTTTGCTCAATGCCAGAGTTTAGCCAGTCTTGGTATGATTTGAAAAACAATCCTTGTTCAGTTGCCCATTCACATTAAAGAGCGTGAATTGCTGCATGTTACATGAATTGGGTTCATACCATTTCGAACTCTTCTAATTGCTGTTTTCCGGTTCTGTGAGACATTCCGTCTTTTGGACGTGGTCACATTCTGGTTTTATTTAGGATCTGTCAGGGAGGGTGTTGTGCAATCGGGTTGTTATTCACAATGCGTTTGTATTCTCTCGGCAGGTTGTGTGTTAGGGACGCACACCAGTTGTACCAGCGGTTGGAGTCGCAGGGGCGCGAGTATGTGATAGAGATGAAGGTGCGACTGCTCAAGCAGCTGACGCACGGCCACAAGACGCCGCCGCAAGCCAAGCAGTTCGTGTCCATGCTGCTGGAGGAGTATTCCAATCTGTGCTGTGCAGCCAAGACACTGGCGTCTTTCCTCACTGAGCTGGTCAGTATCCCGTCTTGCGCGCGTGCAGTCTGTCTCTGAAGATATTTCATTGTCACTCTGACTCGTAATTAAAAGCTTTTTGTGGCCTCGGGAGCTGACCTCACAACCACTTTCTCCTCCCCCAGAAGTGATCACATCTCATTTCACAGATACATGCAGCCGTGTTCTCACTTGTGGAACTGAAAGTGATCAGAAGAAAGGCAGAAAAATAGAAAGTCGAGAATGCACCTACAACACCTGAACTTCAGAACAGTTCACACCCCCCCCCCAGAAAGGCCTTTTGCCAGAAAATAGAAGAAAACGGACTCTTTTCGTGGATTGTTCTTTGGGAGACCACACCTTATTCTGTTGTTTTTCAGGAAACGGAGCATCTGAAGCGGTTTAACTTGACTTGGGAGCTGCACAACAAGCACCTGTTCCAGTCCATTATCTACAGTGACCCGGTGGTACAAAACAGTCTTCCCATGCTCATAACGCAACTCCGGTAAGTTTGATTTGTCAGCTGTGGTTGTTGTGTCCAAGATCCGTATCACCCGTATTGGCTTCAACGTGAGCGCTTCCTCGAAAATCAGTGGAAAAGACCCCCAAGTTCACACGGTGCCATCAGAAATGGTGTCACTTGTGGCATTTGTAAGAGTAAGGTCTTTCACATCAACCGAGGGTGCAGCAACACTATCCCCACTATTGCTTCCTTCTTGTTCGCTGGGATGATACCTGTAGGATTTGAAATTCCGGTTTCCTCAATTCAGGACTCCGGCGAAAAGCATCCTGAAATGCCCACAGTGTGTGGGTTTGAATTGAGGTTTTGCTTGTTGTCCACGGAAAACAACGGTTGTCATATGAACGACTTGAAACTTCGCAGTGAAATCATGCGCTCAGTCGCTGACAAAACGGAAAGAGAAGATATTCCCTATGGTATGTCTTGCTGTGTGTACCTTCAGGTTGGGTGCAGCATCGAAGGAGGCCTACAATGAGGATACTTACCCAAACATTCTGCATCGATATCTCAAGTTTGACGATGAAATGTCTGTGATATCCGTGGTGTGGCGCGACTGTCAGCAGCTTCTCGACAACTAC
>JAAUYG010181410.1_pt1 | contig 10871 bp, 6 predicted proteins | sample 7278091 | NCBI WGS metagenome assembly JAAUYG01 (sample SAMN14350201, study PRJNA611818) | marine sediment metagenome | isolation source: surface marine sediment (0.6m) | place: French Polynesia: Moorea | collected 2018-08
GCAAACCTCCCATTTTTTACGTCTTTGGTGTGACGCGGTCGGGAATCGAACCCCGGCCTCCCGCACCCCGAGCGGACGCTCTAACCACTACACTACGCGGGGGCGGTGCCAATTCGATTGGCAATTCAAGGTCGTGTTTCTGGACAGGCTCCCTGACTTTCTGTATGCAGCAACACAAAATCAGCCAAACATTACTGTTTGTCCATATTTACCTTAGATGAGATCTGGTTCTTATCTTTAAAGGCACACTCATCAAGATACAATTGCTACATGCTACTACATGTGTCAATCTGTTGTTAGAAAGATTTATGTCGTGTTCAGTGGATGTTCTAGCATCGCTGAAAACCTGAATAATATATTTCTGAAAATCATATAAGCTAAATGTTTGAAAGTGATTGTCTATTTACTTTATACACTTTGATGACTGTAGAATGGTATTACGTTAAATATATAAACTTCATGGCTGAAGTACATGAAAGTAAGTAAGAAAGAAGGAAGGAAGGTATGAAGGAATGAAGAAAGTAGGTAAGTACGTAAATAAATATTAAGTAGTATGTAAGAAAGTAAGTTTATTTTCGATTGTACTGTACACAAATTATTGTTTATAAAATACATATGTATATAAACACAATTTTACCATGTTCAATCACAGGGCCCATCATCAAAAGCCAGACGCTGTCAGCTTTACAAATAGTAAAATATACAAAGGTCTACAAATTTTAAATAAGTACAGCACTTACTTGGTTGGTAAGTAGTGCAGAATTTTTCACTTGTGTGTCTTAAAAAGAATTCCAAAAAAACTATTTTGCATGGAATCTTGGCATATGCAATGCAGGGTACTGCAAATTTCAAAGTAGTCAGTTCAATCAAGGTAAATACTTTACAATGAATAGAATGGCCACATGTTAATGTTGGATATGAAAATGAGTAGTAGAGTTAATGTAGTGTTTTAGTTTGGAGGTAAAGTTTGATGGTACATGTATTTAAATGAAATGACGCCATACAACATAATATTATACATCCCGTATTTTAGTTCCTAGAGAATTGCATGCACCCTGCGGATGGAACGCTGACTGTTTCACGGCAAATGCCGAGTGCACAGAGCTTCTACCGGGAAATAGAAATCACAGTTTCACTTGCCAGTGTGCCACTTATTTTGCAGAAGTTGAAGGATATTGTGTTTCAGGTAAAATAGCATTGTTATGAAAAATAACATTGTTGTCATTCGTAAAAAGATCACAATTCCCGAATCTGACTTTACATTGTAAGTCAACAGTTAACCTAACACGTCTATCCTTAGAATACTATGACCGATAAATTTCGCATCGGAATTCGTTTTTTTACACACTAGACCAATGACTGTACACTATAAATTGTGCATACTCGACGCATCCCCACGTTACTGAAGTAGTATACATTGTAAATTTATATTGTCGATGTTGCTTTAGGGGAAGAACTGTAACATTACTTGATACATGCTTTAGACATATCGATTGCACCACTGAGCAATGACATTAGATTGGTTTTGTTAAGGTTAATTTACTTTTTAACCTTCATAAGTTCTAGCAGTACTTCCCGTGAATTGCGCATGACTTTTCAAAGTTAAATCACGAGACCCCTGGATTCTTGCGCTTACCCATTCAAATTTCCGTCAACGTGTACACATCATGTGGTATCATTTCACGTACTCCTCTCGATCAACGGATTAAAGGACTGTGCCATATATGTACAGTACTAATGCCTTGTTTTTGTTGGTCACAGAAGCTGATCTCACGCCCATCATCCAAGCTATCACTCCAGAGGGCAACGCCATTGTTCGTGGATTGAGAAATTCCGCTGCACTGGAGCTAACGCTACAGCTGCAACACGGGTCCAGCTTCCCCGCCGTGGATTCCCCTCGCACCAACTACAATCTCACAGTGCTTTTGTCAGCACACACACAGCCAGACCTGACCTGCCAGGGCGCATGGGAAGAATGCCATGCAATGCCAGTTGTGGCCCTCTGGACAGAGGAAGTCCTCCAATCTGGAATCAATACAACCATATCTCCAAACGTAACCTTCTCCGGCATCCTAGATGTGTTGGTGACGCCGGAGCAGTGCCATGAAGTGCAGTACATATGTGTGTTGCTGGCTGAGGGGTCCGGTGCAAGTTATCTAGAGCTGAACAGTAGAGACAACCTACAGTGTCAGAACATTTCACCAATGTTCCTTTGCAAGCCAGGTATAGTCCCAGGGATGAGGGTCATAAAATAAGGACTGACCTTCGACCTCACTTCCTGCGCCATCTTAAATGCGCCCATCCACTTTCCTGAACTTTGTCGTGGGCTTAAACATTTCAAGAAATACTTCTGGGTGGGCTGGGGCATTCATCTAAGTTTTGACTTAACAGTCACGTAGTGATTAGCTAGGAATGGGACGTCTTTTCAAAACAAGCTTCATTGAATTTATGAACTTTATGTACTAGCTACAGTGCATCCTTGACTAACGAGGATCTTCTGAAACAGATATATTTTATTTTATCTGTTAACTTATCGGATTTAATCTTTACTGTTCTCATTGAAGTATTATCTGCCTACTGCTTAATAAAACTATGCAGTGTTATAAAAAATAACATGGTTAATGAATAGGAATAGCAACGATACTCTGTAAATGTAAATATATGTCATTTTCAGTGATAGATACGGCAATATCTGGAGGAAGTTATAATGGCTTCGATCCAATTTTCCGAGGACGCCCTGCCTTTTATCCATTCACGGCAAGCATGTCGCATGCCTCAAGAGGGTACCCAATAGCTCAGCTAACCAGTGTCTTTTTGAGAAATTATGACGTGTTCTATCTCATGACTAATGTCTCTGTGTCAAATGGAACTGAGGCCCTGGTATCACCCACCTTGTTACCAGCCACCTTGGATTTAACAGCTGCTCAAGCAGGGCTGCAGGTTGGCGAAACAAACACTATTGTGATACGAACGCACTTCGGCTTGACCAAAGAACAGTGCGAGTCATTGGTGTACATATGTTTTCTGGTGTTGAACCATGAGAATGCGTCCTACGAGGAAGGAAATATTGAAGATAACGTATTCTGTGTCGATGTGTCTGCTGTCAAGGTCTGCAGTCCAGGTATGATAGTTTCTGTTTCCAGCTAGAAAAATCGAAATGTTGGCTTCGTCCAGATGTCTTCCATATCAGATCAGCATAACACAAACCCAATAGCACAAATAACAGTATATCAAAATGGAAGGTCTTTAAAATGTGAAACGTGCTCATACAAAACATATGCGTTACTTTCAAAGGGAGACGGATCTTTGTGTTGTGAAAAACAGGAAGCTAAAGCTAGCGTATGTCACCAAACGCTGCTCAAATTGTGATGACTAGTATGGGGGCAAATTTTGCTGTGCCAGTGCATTTCTAGTTTCATTTAATTACGGCTAGATTAACAGAGTAACGTATTAAGCTAAATGCTTTGAGTATATTTGCATAATATCAATTCTTGTCATGTTCGCTATGAATCATATGTGCATATATGCACAACTTCCAACATAGTCCACAAGCCTCAATCGCACCCTATTAAGAACAGTTGTGATACTTAAACCTCTGTGTGATAACTTGAAATGTCTTCTACAATTCCTGCCTATTCGGTTGCCGTGGCTTCTATATTTTTGACCACGAAGCATACTCTAACAGATAAACTTTGACACTTTGAAAGTAGCGATATTCCCTGTTTCTTCTGCCGATTTCAGCCTTGAACATATCAGTGGGGTTGCTCAACATGTCGCCTGCTACATCCATCATTCGAGGATACAACCAGACATTTTTCTTTAACTTCACCATTAGGAACATGAGCCCAACAACTGACATTGTCCCAGTGGATGGTGTAGGTCAAAATTTCAATGCGACGTTGTTCTTTACCGGGTCTCGGGATCTTGCTAATTTTTCCGATGAACATAGCCTATTCATATCCACGTACATTCCCCTTGCACAGCAGCAAGACGGAATTACATCAAACGGGAGCACGTCCCTTTCTGGAGACGGCGAAGTCTTACTTCCACGCAGCCTGTGTCACCAGTACCAGTACCTGTGTCTGATTGTCTACCCAGGCACGGGCTCAACATTCCGTCTGCCAGCCGAGTCTGTGCTTCATCAGAGCTGTATTGAAGCTTCCAGCTTTGTGAACTGCGCCGGTATGGTATATTATAATCGATTAATTACATCACAGTATCGTGTATTGAGTCGTAGGCCTTTAAAAGAATAGCAAATTAGATAATGAAGAGGGCATAAGTACATACTGATAGCAGTATAATGTACTGAACAACTGGAATATCTGACACTGAGAGTCGTCGGGGCCAGTTTACAGAAAAATGCCAAGGTTTCGAAGTAAAATTAAGTTTTCTAATCACCTTGGCAACAGTTGTCACTTTCCTGTTTATGGCCAGGTTTGGAAGACATAAAAATCAGAACAACCTTTGACACTCCTTTTGGGTGTCCTGAAAGCACAGATTCTACTATTTATTAGTTCTAATTCACTGTGTGAGCCGAGCTGCTGTCGTTACTGGGATGTCCGTTGTCCGTCCGTCGTCCGTCTGTCCGTTAACTCCGGTTTCAAAGAAACTGCTGCACGGATCCATGCCAAATTTTATGCGAAGCTACCTACCCGCCCATATCTCCAGACTTTTCTCTCTTTCTTTCTCAAATATTCCAATGTTCAGAATGTTCCCGATGTTTCTTCCTTTTCGTCAAGTTGAACATGGGACACCATGGGAGATAACATTTCAAAAAGCTACTTCTCCCACAGTTTCAGTCCGATTTCAACCAAGCTTTATGATAAATATGATAGTCATACGTTAAATATGGACTATTACTTTTGACAATCTCCAAAAATTAAAAATATAGGGAACTTTGAATTTTTTATTAACACAGGACCATATTGGGCAGGAAACCTCAAAACGATACTGCTCCAGCAGTTTTCGTCCGATCTCAGCCAAACGAACATTGCTTGCCATCGGGGATACAGGTTGGCACTTTTCTTGGCAATCGGCCAAGATATAAAAATTGAATGGGACTTTGGGAGTCAACAGGGCATTCGCAAAATGTGCAATATCTTAAAAAACCTGGCGGTAGAGCAAATGGCCATGGGCCGATAATTTGGGATTCATGGTTCTATGCACTACATGCATGCAGTGTACTTTTAATGTCAGATTCTTTGAGCTCAGTTTAGAGTCATTCCGTTCACTTTGCAATTTGCAATATTAAGAGTTTTAAAGGGCTACTTCTCCCACAGCTTTCATCTGTCGAGGCGGAATACCGGGCGCCAAGGTAAAATACATGTTATATTGTAATTGACCGGCCTACCCAGTCTAAATATATTACAATAAATAAATAAATAAAATCCAATTTCAACAAAATTTACAGAAAGTGTGGTAAGGGGGGGAGTAGAGGCTAATACGGTTTCTTTGGAAATCTGCCAAATTTTAAAAATGCTATGGAAGTTGAAGATAAATTGCCTTAGATACATTGCTATTAGCCATAAACCTTTCTTAATTTTATCTGGCAAAATGTCAAGCAGAGTGTCAAATCCTCTGGGCCTCTTTTAATTAGAGTACAACAACCATAACTGTAATGAAAACCTTATTACCACAGATGTAGTATATCACTAAGATGTATAGTGCCATATTTTTCTGACTTGGTATTTCCTATGTCTCTAAACTTAGAATCGAGTAAAGTGCAAATCTATTAGATGGCTGTTTCAAGCCTCTTTACGCGAGCATTGTTATTGTTACTTTTAGGTCTGCAAGTAGAAGGACTAAATGCTACTATCCTGCCTTTGTTAGCCAAGACTGGAAATACTCTCTTTCTAAGCCTGTCTTGGGACCGTGGGACTGACGTGACCTTCAACTTGACTTATGACGCTGCAATTCAACCAATGACACCTGACGTGGAGTGGAATTGGGTAGATGCAGGTCATGTTTCTAGCTTCATGTTTCATGAAGTGCCCATAACTTGGGCGTACGCCTCACATAGGAATTACAGCATCCTCCTGAGCATTGGAAATGAGGTGGCTGTTTGGGAACGATGGTTCAATGTAACGATAGAGCCGCATTTACCAGATCTAATATTTCTTGATGTGGACTATATTCCAAGTGCTTCGCCAGTGGGGATCCACACATGGATAAAATTTTCCGTGTCAGAGGAAAGGTTCCCAATCAATGTTTGGTGCAGAGTTGACCTTGGTGATGGAAATTACAGGCCAATCTTTGCAGAAATATTGCAAGATAAAAGCATCCTTAACTACACGTACCTGACAGATGCCGCCAATGCTTCACTGCTTGTGGAATGTCATAATCATTTTAGTTCTATTTCATTGAACGAAGAAATAGTGCTGAGAACAAACATCAGCAACCTGACAGTGTCGGCTGAGAGAGGTGCATGTGCTGTTGGCAGTGACTGCATCTTTACCGTGTCCATGGATGCTGGAAGCCACGTGGCTTATCTTATTGCCACTGGTGATGGCACCGGGCAACTGGGATACCAGGACACAGACAGGATTGCATCTAGCTCTGAGTTCAGCTTTGCGTATGCGTATGCAATGCCTGATAATTACAGCATTCATGTGTACGCTTATAATGAACACTTCCATGCAGAGGCTACATTGGTACCATCAGTTATTGTACAAACTCCTGTGCCGGGTTTGTACCTGGAAGGCCCAGCTATAGTGGTCGTACCAGGCGGCTCTGCTGAATTTGTACTGACTAGTGTTTCAGGGGAAGAAAATCTACTGCCCAGTGAAGTGTTCTGTAGGTGGAATTTCAGCAGCACTGAAAGCCTGACATACTATTCGACGGAGCTTATGCAGAACCGCTCTGAAGAAAAGGTCTTTGTGTACCAGAGAAATGACATTGGTGAACCATTCAATATATCTGTGTCCTGCTACAATTTGGTGAGTGAAAGCCATGCGTCTTTGTCACTTCAAGTTGAAGAGGAACTGAACGGCTTAATTGTTCTTCCTTTTGGTCAGCTTGGAGTCACCGCCAAATCCAACATGGGGTTCCAAATCACACTGTCTGCTGGTTCACACATGCATGCTGAAGTCGACTATGGAGATGGAACTTTCGAGATTGTGTCCCATCCAGAGCTGTTTGCGGTGTCTGCCCCAACGGTGGTTTGGCACAGATATGACACCCCTGGGAATTATTCTGTCAATGTTACAGCGTGGAATTTGGCAAATCAAGTCGCAGGTGCAACCGAGGAATTGATAATACAAAACGAAGTGACGAATCTAAGCCTATTGGCCAATGAAAGTGTCCTTTGGCCTCCGGGTGAGATGGAGCTCTTACTGGAAGCTGGGCGTGGCCAAGAAGACCTGGATAACCTGCACTGTTTATGGGCATTTGATATACCGCACGAGGAATATCTCTTTTTACCATCCTTGACGCTAACTAAACCTTTCAAAAGAACCTACACATTCCCAAAATCAGCCATTGGAAACAATACCGCAATAGTAAACTGTAGTAACTTGGTGTCGTGGCAAGAGGCTCAAACGGCAATCGAGATTATCTTCGACGAGGTTATTTTGGATTCTCTGCAAACGAATGGTCCTGTCTTGTGGTCAAATATCACAGTTCTGACGCTGGATATCAGACGTTTTGGATCACATTCTTGCTTTAACTGGAGTTTGGGGGATGGTACCACTATTTTGTATGGTGTCCTGTCATGCCAAGATTTTGTCGCCGGTGATGGCATAGAGTTCTCCGAAATCCCTATAGGGCAGCAAATTATATCACTTTCACACACTTATCCGGACATAGGTGAATATACTGCAACGGTCTATGCATTCAATCACGTAAGTAACGATACACTGCAAGTTGTGTCGATCATCAGAGACTGGCCTTGCGAACGACCGATTGTGTCATTCCATTCTAGATCATTTGAGATCCTGCGATCGGAAAGTTTTGAGTTGACCAGCAACGTGACCGTGAACTGCACGAAGACAACACAATTCAATGCGACATGGGAAATACTTGTGAAAGGAGACCAGGATCCGATTATAGAGGTATCGGGATTTGAAAGGGAACAGTTCGCAATTAACTCACGTTCTCTAGGGTATGGTTTATATGATATCATATATACTGTTGCATTGTTCAGTTCGCATCCGGTTCTGAGAGTTGATGGCATGGAAACTGTTGCTACCCTTGAGCTGGAGGTTACCAAGACACCCTTGGTCGTTGGTATTGTCAATGGACCAGATCATGGTTCGGCCTGGAACAAGACCGTCATGATAAATGCGGAGAGCGTGACGTATGATCCAGACTACCCTGAAGATGGACACAGTCTGCATTACGCGTGGTTCTGTCGGTTGGCAGCACAAAGCTTCCAGATGGTCGGAGACCTTGTGTCAAGAGCTCAGCCGTCACCAGGCGTCCAGATTGATCCAATACTGGGATATGGGGGATGCTTCGGCGATGGGCCTGGTATAATCCCTTACACATCTGGGAAATTTATGTTGGACACTGAAAGAATGACCGTTCTCACCGCCTATGTTCTGAGGGTAGAGGTTACAAAGGACAACCGTGTGGGGTACAGCGAACAGAACTACTTTGTTGGTACTGCTGATCCACCTAGTATAACCCTACTGTAAGTACCAGTCTGTCGAATGCTGTAGTTTCGTTATCATGATTGATAATTAGTTGTAATTGCTATTTGGCCAAGGTAAACACGATCGAATTGCAACCAGTTCAAAATTTTGTTAAGTGGTAATGCTTTAATACACAGTGCTGACTGCACAATTCAGAAGAAGGTGGTTGAGTAATTACATATATTCATCTAGTTTTAATAGGAGCCTGAAATGCACTTTAGACCTGCCAGAGCTCGAAAGGTTTGATTTGGAACATTGTAAGGTTGCATTGGAACATCTCTTAAAGTTTAAACCTCCGCCACTTTGGATTATATTGTGGAAATACACGGCAATCCGGCGACTTTAAGTTTAGTTTTGTCGTCTTTGTCATATTACTAAAAGCCTTGGTGTAGAGATTTTTTATTACGGATTCAAGAGTCTATCGTATCAGTGATTTTTTCAGTCACATTGGGCACTTTGCCATAATGTTTTTCTAGTACTAAACAGTTCGAGGTGGTGATAAACAAATTTGCAATATCTGCCTCGTATGCAGGTGCAAAGAAAACTGTGCCGTCAAGCAGCGGCTGTCATCTCGGATAGTCGTCTGCGCAGAGTGCCAAGCCAACTGTGAAACCCCATTCGGATTACTGTCTTATATATGGGAACTTACAGAATATGGCGAGTCCAGCCGCACAGTGAGGGGTGACCTGGAAAATATAACGCTTACTGGTAATCAATCCAAAAGAAATTACAGCAAAATATAAATAACACAAAATCATACATCGTCTATGGATAAAAGATACGCTATTTTGAAGTTAGAACTTTAGGTATAGGATTGAGTTTAGAATTGATTTATTATGATTGATAAGAAGTGCATGGATCTAATTATTTTGTATCTGGGCTGCTCTGTACTTCTATACATATATTGCATTAAATCAACATAAAAATACAAAATATTTGGAGTATGGTGATTTGAGTGGATCAGTTTACGTAGTTATACTTTGAAAAAGCATATTTGTTGATAACGTAATGCCTTGGCTCATGTTTGAGGTATTTTGTGTTCTGCAAATGTGAGTTGAATACTGTTGCATTCGACCCAGGCGCGTCTGAGAAATGTATCCTGATCGAGCCTTTTCGTCTCAGTGGGGGGCAGTGGCACCAGCTCAAAGTGCATGCTAGCACGCCGGGGTCTGCCAATGGGACAGCAGAGTGGCGTTTCCAAGTGAATCTCCCCCCATTTGGTGGCACATGTACTGTAACGCCCGATAGAGGTATATTTTGACCATTCCTTCTCTTTCCCCATATTCTTTCTCTCCATTGTATGTCATGGAACATTTCCTCTCTTTTGTTTTCCTGTGCGGTTATCGGCGAGAACTTTCCCATGGGCTGTATGCTGTGAGACTCCCTTCTCTTTCTGTGCACTGCATTCTGTACGACAGCCCTTTCTTCTCTGCTCTGTCTTCTGTACGACTGTTTCTTCTCTTTCCAAGCAGTGTACTCCGTACCACCCTTTCTTCTCATTTGCCTGCGCTGTTTCCTGGCAACCATTTCATCTCTGTCAACGGAATGAGAAAATGTAAATTTTCATTATCATCTCTCTCATCTATTTCTTCAATGCGGCAAATGATTGCATTATGTAGATGTCCTTCATTCTCTGTTCACTCAGTAACTGACCTGATGTTCGACAAAGATAGTTTTGAAAAAAAAAAATTAAAAATAGTTGACGCCAAAGTGATAAGTGCGTTTAATTTTGTTGAATAAGTATCATCAAAGCTATCAAGGGAGACACGTCACATTGCATTTTATAGTTTGAAGATGCAATGTCTATTCGTGGAACAAACCCTTCATACCGCCCATATTGATGGAAAACCGTTATCATAATCATGCATGTCAATGGGGAAAAGTGGTATTGAGTAGGATATTGTAGCAGTAGAACGTTGAAATTGCTAATTAAAGATTATTTTAACCTAATTTACGTCAAAACATCTCACCTGTCTCTTTCAGGATATGCGACGGAGACATTATTCTCTGTCACATGCCCACTATGGAAAGAATGGGAACCAAGTAGTCCAGATACCACCTTGAAGTATGAATATCGCATCAAGCCAAAAGGTGGGAGCAGATCCATGCTCTTTTACTATGGCAATAACCCATTCAGTACTCCATCCATGTTTCCCGTGGGAAGTGTTCTTGCTGAACTGCAAAACGAAGTGGAGCTGTACATCGTCGACAGCGTTGGTGACTACATGAAAGTTATCTACA